>Ga0073904_10000773_pt1 | contig 23219 bp, 21 predicted proteins | sample KloWWTrecipitate_FD_66668 | JGI IMG/M metagenome (GOLD analysis project Ga0073904, IMG submission 66668) | Active sludge microbial communities from Klosterneuburg, Austria, studying microevolution and ecology of nitrifiers - Klosterneuburg... | ecosystem: Engineered > WWTP > Aerobic digester >... | reverse complement strand
GTACAAGCTCGACCATCTTTACGGCCTGTTGCTGACCTTCGGCCTGGCGTTGATCTTCGAGGGCGTGTTTCGTGACCAGTACGGCATCTCCGGTCAGTCCTATCCGGTGCCTGAGTTGCTGCAGGGCGGGGTGAACCTCGGCTTCATGTTCCTGCCGATTTACCGCGCTTGGGTGGTAGTGGCCGCGCTGACCGTGTGCTTTGCGACCTGGTTCATCATCGAGAAGACCAAGCTCGGCGCCTACCTGCGCGCCGGCACCGAGAACCCGCAGATGGTGCAGGCGCTCGGCATCAACGTGCCGCTGCTGATCACCTTCACCTACGGCTATGGCGTTGCGCTCGCGGCCTTCGCCGGCGTGCTCGCCGCCCCGATCTACCAGGTCAGCCCGCTGATGGGCTCGAACCTGATCATCGTCGTGTTCGCCGTGGTGGTGATCGGTGGCATGGGCTCGATCATGGGGTCCATCCTGACCGGCCTCGGCCTCGGCCTGATCGAGGGCCTGACCCGCGTGTTCTACCCCGAAGCCTCGGCGGTGGTGGTGTTCGTGATCATGGTGATCGTGCTGCTGGTGCGCCCGGCCGGCCTGTTCGGCAAGGCCTGAGTGCGGCGAAAGGAATCAGACTGATGAACAACCCGAATTCGATGTTTGCCCGCGCCGTCCCGATCCTGTTCGGTGCGCTGTTCCTGACCGGGCTGGTGGCACCGTTCGCGGTGTATCCCACCTTTCTCATGAAGATCCTGTGCTTCGGCTTGTTCGCGTGCGCGTTCAATCTGCTGCTCGGCTTCGTCGGCCTGCTGTCCTTCGGCCATGCCGCCTTCTTCGGCAGTGCCGGCTATGTGTGCGGCATGTTGGTGCGTGACGTCGGCGTCACGCCCGAGATGGGCATCATTGGCGGCACGCTCGCCGCCGGTGCGCTTGGCTGGCTGTTCGGCGTGCTGGCGATCCGCCGTACCGGCATCTACTTCGCGATGATCACGCTGGCACTGTCGCAGATGGTGTATTTCGTCGTTTTGCAATGGAGGGCGACCGGCGGCGAAGACGGTCTGCAGGGCGTGCCGCGCGGCTACCTGTTCGGCGTCATCGATCTGTCTGACAACATCGCGATGTATTACCTGGTGTTCGCGGTGTTCTGTATCGGCTTCTTCATCATCTACCGCGCGATCCATTCGCCCTTCGGCCAGATCCTCAAGGCGATCCGGGAGAACGAGCCGCGCGCGATATCGCTCGGCTACGACGTCGCCAAGTTCAAGCTGCTGGCGTTCGTGCTGTCGGCCGCGCTCGCCGGCATGGCGGGGGCGACCAAGACCCTGGTGTTCCAGCTTGCCTCGCTGACCGATGTGCACTGGCACACGTCCGGAGAGGTGGTGCTGATGACACTACTCGGTGGCCTGGGCACCGTGCTCGGTCCCCTGGTCGGCGCCGCCACCATCGTGTCGTTGCAGACCGAACTCGCCGATAGCGTCGGCTCATGGGTGACGGTGATCATGGGGGTGATCTTTGTGGTCTGCGTGTTGCTGTTCCGCCGCGGCATCGTCGGCGAGCTACAGGCGCTGATCCAGCGCGCCGGCATCCGCTGATCCGGCCTTGGCGTCTGCCGGGGCTGCGGGCGGGGCGGGCGGTTTTGCGGCGGGGCCGGCGGCGCGATGCAGGCGCCCCTCGGCTCGCCGCAGGGCGGGATAGGCGAGCGCATGGTAGAGCGGCACCGGGGCGACCGAACGCGAGATGCCGTGCGCAATCACGGCGGTTGCCATCAGCGGCAGCAGCATTTCGTGGTTGGCCGTCATTTCCATGACGATGACGAAAGATGTGATCGGCGATTGCGTGACCGCGGCGAGAAAGGCCACCATGCCAAGCACAATGATGGCTGCGCTGACATCGGCCTCTCCCGGTAGCAGCAACGCAATATCAGAGCCAAGGCCGGCGCCGACGGCAAGTGCGGGGGCAAACACGCCGCCGGGAATGCGCGACAAAAAGGCGAGCCAGATGACGGCAAGCTTGGCAAGCACGAACAGCACCGGCAGCGTTGCCGAGCCTTCGAGCGCGGCCTTGGATTCGGCGTAGCCCGTGCCGTAGGTCATGCCGCCACTGAGTAGTCCGATCACCGCCGTCGCCAGTCCGCAAGCCGCGGCAAAAGCCACCGGGCGGGACAGCGCAAAAACACCCACCTTGCCGGGCAGACCGCGCGCCGACGCGATCAGCAATCGCGAGAACCCTCCGCCCAGCAAGCCTCCTGCCGCACCGCATGCAAGTACGGGCCAGATGCCGTCGGGCCAGGACAGTGCTGCGGGCGTACTGCCGAAGTAGGTGTAGTTGCCCAGCACCGCGAGCGACATCAGACCGGAGAAAATCACCGCCGTGAGCGTTGTGCTGTTGGCGTGAAAGGCGCGGTGGCGGCACATCTCCTCGATCGCAAACATGATCCCGCCCAGTGGCGTGTTGAATGCCGCGGCGATGCCTGCCCCGCTGCCGGCCAGAATCAGGTCGTGACTGGATGCGATGCGCCCACGCTTGCGCCCGGCCAGCATGTGCATCACCGAGGCGCCAATCTGCACCGATGGCCCCTCACGGCCGATCGAGGCCCCCGACAAAAGCCCGCCCAGAGTCAGCATGACCTTGGCCAGTGCGATGCGCATCGACAGAAACTGTCGTCGGACATTGCCGTCGTCCGAAAGCGATGCAGCGATGGCCTGGGGAATGCCGCTGCCTTCCGTTGCCGGAAAAAATCGTCGCGAAATCCATGCCATTGCCGCGAACCCGGCGGGCGCCACGAGCAGGGTCAGCCACGGGCTGGTGTGCATGATTCGGGCATGGGTTTCGATCGCGATCTCTGCGCCGATTGCAAAGGCAATCGCGATCAAGCCCGCAAGCAGGGCGACCCCCATCAGCAGCAGGCGTTTGTGCCAGCGCCCGATTGAAAGCCAGCGCAGGGCGTAGCGCCGCCCGCCGCGTGCGATGTGGCGAAGCGCGCGCCGGCTTGCTGAACCGGTTTGTGGGGGGGAGGGCGGGGGAGAAGGTGCGTCCATTTTGGGGGAGAAGAGTTGCGTGCTGGCAACAGGATGCGGCTATGCAGCATCCACACCATGCGGAAGGTCAACGATACCGCTACCATGCAGCTTATCAGCAGGTGTGATGTATTTTTGACAATATTGATTTAAGCAAATATAGTTGGAGTAAGGTTCAAATGGCGGAAACGCAACAGACAGCAAAAAAACCCGTGTCTCAGGCAAGCCCGTTGTCGGTGCTTCAGCGCTTTCGGGTGCTGATTCGTACTGCCCAGCGTCACTCGCAGTGGATCGAGCGCCAGAGCGGCGTGACGGGTGCCCAGCTTTGGGCCTTGCAGGAATTGGTCGAAGTGCCCGGTTTGCGGGTTGGAGAGTTGGCCAACAGGATGGCGCTTCACCAGTCGACTGCTTCGAACATGGTCGACCGACTTGAAACCGCCGCGCTGATTCGCAAGGAGCGTACCAGCGCAGACCAGCGTGTCGTGCGCCTGTACCTGACTGATGAAGGCGCCGCCCTGCTGAAGCGAGCGCCTTCCCCGGCCAGGGGGGTATTGCCAGAAGCCTTGCGTCTCATTGATCCGGAAGCGCTGAAGCGCTTGCAGGGTGAGCTCGACGGATTATTGTTGCAGATTCGTGATCTCGATGAAGGTTTCGGCATGCAACCCTTGCCGTTTACCGAATGAGTTTTTTCGCTGTGTCAGGGTTTCTTCATGCCCCGATGCAGACAGCAGCTTGAGCGGCCTTCGGGTCGCTCTTTTTTTGCGGCGCCCGGCAGCGCGCAATTGCGGGTGAGGGGTTTGATCTCGCCCCTGTTGTGGGTGTTTCGGTCGCATCAACGACGAAGCGCCCACGATGGGGCGCTTCGTCATCTCCTGGGCAAGCCCTGCGTGCTTACCAGAGCTGCCACCAGGGGGCGTCACTTTCGGGGCCACCCGAGAAGTAGACGCTGTCGGGAAAGTTCTTTTGCATTACCCGATCGGCATCGTCGCGCAACTGGGTCATGCCGAGCGCGTCGTAGCTTTTGACCAGGAGGAACAGCGCTTCTTCGTTGGCGGGCGCCTGCGGGAAGTTGGTGACTGCGGTCTGCGCGCGGTTTATCGCCGCCACGTAAGCGCCGCGGTTGTAGTAATAGCGCGAGACATGCACTTCATGCGCAGCCAGCGAGTTCACCAGATACTGCATGCGTGCCCGCGAATCGTCGGCATAGCGGCTTTCGGGGAAGCGCGTGACCAGTTCCTGGAAGCTGTCGAACGCCTCGCGCGCGCCCTTCGGGTCGCGTTCGGACAGGTCCTGGCGCGACAGCCCGGCGAGCAGACCAAGATCTTCGTTGAAGTTCACCAGTCCCTTCAGGTAGAAGACGTAGTCGACATTGGGGTGATTGGGGTGCAGCTTGATGAAGCGATCGGCGGCAGCCAGCGCCAGCGCCTGCTCGCCCTGCTTGTAGTAAGCGTAGGCGACTTCGATCTGGGCCTGCTGGGCAAAACGACCGTAGGGGTAGCGTGCCTCGAGCTTTTCGAACATCTGGATGGCACGGTCGTACCCGCCCTCGGACATCGAGGTTTTTGCCTCGGAGTAGAGCCGTTGGGCGTTCCAGCCGCTCGTTTCGTCGATCTGTTCGGGAAGCAGACCGCAGCCGCCGAGCATGAGCGCGCCGATCAGCGCCGCTTTTCCCGCTAAACTTCCAAGGGTGAACCTGGCCATCGAAGAAACTCGCGTGAATGAACGTGCCGATTATATCGCAGCCGGCGGGTCTGACTTGCCCACTGTGTCGACGATTCCTGCGGACCTTGGAGGCTTGCGCCTCGATCAGGCGCTGGCGCGTCTCTTTCCCGAGCATTCTCGCAGTCGTCTACAGGCCTGGTTGAGGGACGGGCGCATTCGTATCGACGGCGCATCGCCCGATGCACGGCGCAAAATCTGGGGGGGCGAGCGGGTGGAACTCGACTCCGCGCCGGCGCCCGAACTCAGCGCCGAACTGCCCGAGGATATTCCTCTGCAGGTGGTCTTCGAAGATGCGCACCTGCTCGTCATCGACAAGCCCGTGGGGTTGGTCGTGCATCCTGGCAGTGGCAACTGGAGCGGAACCCTGCTCAATGCGCTTCTGCACCACGCACCGGCGGTCGCCCAGGTTCCACGGGCGGGTATCGTGCATCGGCTCGACAAGGACACCAGCGGCCTGTTGGTGGTGGCAAAGACGCTGGAAGCCCAGACGGATCTGGTGCGACAGTTGCAGGCGCGCACGGTGAAACGACATTATTGGGCGCTGCTGCAGGGCAGTCTGCATGCGGGTGGGACGGTGGATGCGCCGATTGGGCGACATCCGACACAGCGCACGCGAATGGCGGTGGTCGGCAACGGACGGCCGGCCCTAACCCATTATTCGGTCGTGGAGCGATTCCCCAGTGCAACTTTGGTCGAATGTCGGCTCGAGACCGGGCGTACACACCAGATCCGGGTGCACATGACGCATATCGGACATCCGCTGGTGGGGGACCCGGTCTACCGTGGCCGGCGTTCGCCCCATCCGGCGTGCGAGGGTTTCGAGCGTCAGGCCCTGCATGCATATCGCCTTGGCCTGGTGCATCCGGCCAGCGGCGAGTTCATGCAGTGGGAGGTGCCGATCGCGGCCGATTTCGCGGCATTGTTGCTGCGCATCCGGGGGCTGGGATGAATGAGGCCGGCGGCATCATCCAGCCCCGCTGGACGACGCCAGCCACGGTGCGCAGCCTGCTGACGACGCGCGTTGGTGGGTTCAGCGCCGCGCCCTACGACAGCTTCAATCTGGGCGACCATGTGGGCGACGTGCCCGCTACAGTGGCTCGCAACCGTGCCTTGCTGTCCCGGGCACTGCCCGTCGAGCCGCTCTGGCTGTCTCAGGTGCATGGGGTCGAGGTCGCCGATGCTGATACCGCGATCGGTGTGCCGGTTGCCGATGCGGTCGTGGCGCGGCAGCCGGGGCGCGTCTGCGTCGTCATGACAGCCGACTGCCTGCCCGTGCTGTTGTGCGACGACGATGGGTCCGTGGTGGCGGCGGCGCATGCGGGTTGGCGCGGGCTGGCCGCTGGCGTGCTCGAGGCCACGATCGAGCGCATGGCGATTGCGCCGGAAAGGCTTCGTGCCTGGTTGGGACCCGCGATCGGGAAGGACTGTTTCGAAGTTGGCGGTGAGGTGCGTGAGGCATTTGTGGACGACGATGCCGGTGCCGAGGGCGCTTTTCTGCCGGCACCGATGCCGGGAAAGTGGCTTGCTGATCTGTCCGCCCTCGCGCAACATCGCCTGCGTCGGGCCGGCCTCAGCCAGGTCGAGAGCGCCGGAGTCTGCACGTTTAGCGATGCCCGACGCTTCTATTCGTACAGGCGTGATGGACAGACCGGTCGTTTCGCTTCGATGATATGGCTCGAGTCGGGGGCGAGCCCGGTTTTGGGTGATTCGACGGCCAGGCCTCGATGACGAAGATGCAGCTGCTATTGCTCGGCGTCCGATTCGGCTCTATCGTTGAGCCCATGCGCTTCCCGCTCGCGTTGACGGCGGCGCCTCGTTGGTGTCCCGAACAGCCAGAAGAACAACGCCATCGGGGCAAGGCCATAAAAGATGAAGGTCAGCACGCCGGCCACGACCGTATTTTCGGTGATGGCCGCAAGCAGTGCGACGTAGAACCAAGCAATTGCGATCAGGTACATGAACGCGATTCTACCTTCCGGTGCATCCCCGGCGGTCGATCGCGAGCGAACAACACAGACACGGGTGCGGGCGGTTCTACGCCCCGTGCATAGGAGGTAGGAATGTCGGATTCCGAGGGCAAGCTGCCGGCGGCGGGCGTGCAGGCGATGCTGGCCGCAGGCCAGGCCATGGCGCAGAATTTCTTTGATGCGCTGGCGCGGCAGCAGGTCGTGATGCAGGACTCGTCGGGCGCCGCCGTTCCCGGCTTGCCCTTGCCTGAATCCACCGAAGTGGCGCGTATGCAGAAGGCCTTTGCCGAGAAGCATGCCGCCCTGTGGTCGTCGATGCTGGCACGCCAGCCGGGGGTCGCGGTCGAGCCGGTGGTGCGGCCCGAGCCGGGCGACCGCCGTTTCGCCGCTCCTGAGTGGTCCGAGAGCCCGGTCTTCGATTACGTCCGCCAGGCCTATCTGTTGAACGCGGGACTGCTGAAGGAGATGGCCGAGGCGCTGCCGATCACGGACGGTCGTGCGAAGTCGCGCATTCAGTTTCTGACCCGGCAGTACATCGAGGCCCTGGCGCCGACCAACTTCGCCGCCACCAACCCGGAGTTCATGAAGGCTGCGCTCGAGACCAAGGGCGAGAGCATTTCGCGCGGCGTGCGCAACCTGCTCGGCGATCTCGAGAAGGGGCGCATCTCCATGACCGACGATACGGCGTTCGAGGTCGGGCGCAACCTGGCGCTCACCCCTGGCGCGGTCATCTTCGAAAACGAGCTGATGCAGTTGATCCAGTACGCGCCGTTGACCGACAAGGTCGCGCAGACGCCGCTGTTGATCGTTCCGCCCTGCATCAACAAGTTCTACATCATGGATCTCCAGCCGGAGAATTCCCTGGTGCGCTTCATCGTCGAAAAGGGCTTCACCGTTTTTCTCGTGTCGTGGAAGAATCCGCGCGCCGACAGCGATGGGCATTACGTCTGGGACGACTACCTTGAGCACGGACCACTGAAGGCACTGGAAGTGGTGCGCTCGGTGACGAAGGTGAAAAAGCCGAACGTGCTCGGCTTCTGTGTCGGCGGGACCCTGCTGACTTCGGCTCTGGCCGTTGCGCGTGCTCGCGGTGAGGAGCCGGCGGCCAGCCTGACCCTGATGACGACATTGCTCGACTTTGCCGATGCGGGCGAGCTCGGCTGCCTTGTGGACGAGGCGAGCGTGGCCGCTCGCGAGGCGGCGATTGGCAAGGGGGGGGTGCTGCGTGGCCAGGAGCTGGCCAACGTGTTCTCATCGCTGCGTGCCAACGACCTGATCTGGCAGTACGTCGTTGGCAACTATCTGAAGGGCAATCAGCCGCAGGCCTTCGATCTGCTTTACTGGAACTCCGACTCGACCAACCTGCCTGGCCCCTTCCTGACTTGGTACCTGCGTAACATGTACCTCGAAAACAATCTGCGCGTTCCGGGCAAGCTCACGATGCTGGGTGAAAAGGTCGATCTGGCCAAAGTGGACGTGCCGGCCTATCTGATGGCGGCGCGCGAAGACCACATCGTGCCGTGGAAGAGCGCCTATCTGGCGCGCAACCTGCTCGGCGGTGAGACGACCTTTGCGCTTGGCGCCAGTGGCCACATCGCTGGTGCGATCAACCCGGCGTCCAAGAATCGTCGCAGCTACTGGACGGCGAGCGTCAAACCGACCGATCCCGATGAGTGGCTGGATCAGGCAAGTGAGCACAAGGGTAGCTGGTGGCTGCACTGGATTGAATGGCTCGGGCAGTATGGCGGCAAGGCCGTTGCTGCGCGGGGCCGCCTGGGGAGTACCAAATACGAGCCGATCGAACCCGCGCCTGGGCGATACGTCAAGGAACGCGCCTGATCGTGGTTTAGTTTCAGGACCGCAGTGAGTGGGGAGGGCGCTGCCCGGTCTGTGTTTCATCCACCCCCATAAGAACCCGTCAGGGAGAGGAGAAGTTTATGTCTAGAGTTGCACTGGTCACTGGTGGTATGGGCGGTCTGGGCGAGGCGATCTGCATCAAGCTCGCAGCGCTGGGCTACAAGGTCGTCACCACCCATTCTCCCGGCAACAGCAAGGCGGGCGAGTGGCTGCAGTCGATGAACAACATGGGCTATGGCTTCAAGGCCTTTCCCTGTGACGTAGCCGATTTTGAGTCGGCCAAGGCCTGTGTCGAGCAGGTGACGAAGGAAGTCGGCCCGGTGGATGTGCTGGTGAACAACGCCGGCATCACCCGCGACATGACCTTCAAGAAAATGGGCAAGGCCGACTGGGATGCGGTCATCAGCACCAACCTCGACTCGGTGTTCAACATGACCAAGCAGGTCATGGACGGTATGCTCGAGCGCAAGTGGGGGCGGGTCATCAACGTGTCTTCGGTCAACGGCCAGAAGGGTGCCTTCGGTCAGACCAACTACGCGGCGGCCAAGGCCGGCATGCACGGTTTTACCAAGTCGCTGGCGCTGGAAGTGGCGCGTGCTGGCGTGACCGTTAACACCATTTCTCCGGGCTACATCGGCACCAAGATGGTGATGGCGATTCCGCAGGAGATTCTGGACTCCAAGATTCTGCCGCAGATTCCGGTGTCGCGTCTGGGCAAACCAGAAGAGATCGCCGGTCTGGTTGCCTACCTGTCTTCGGAAGAAGCCGCGTTCGTGACTGGCGCCAACATCTCCATCAACGGCGGTCAGCACATGTCCTGATTGCGTTCATAGCGCATCACGAAAAAGGCGGCGCGTCTCGTAAGGGATGCGCCGCTTTTCTTTGTACCCGGTCGTGTAAAAAACCCTGTTTTAGGGTGTATTGCAGTGCAGCAAGAGCTGTCAACAGTCGCTATAATGCAGGGGCAGGGCAGCTGACGCGCTGCCGCAAAACGCCGAAGACTCCATCCGGGCTGCAGTTTCGCGATGGTCTTTCGGTATCGAAAATTGCTCCTGAAGGATTTCAAGATGTCGCAGAAAATCGCTCTCGTCACAGGCGCCATGGGGGGTCTTGGTACCGCGGTCTGTCAATCGTTGGCCGCCGACGGTATGAAGGTCGTTGCGAACTGCCTGCCCAACTTCGAGCACAAGGATGGCTGGCTTTCCGCTCAGCGCGATCTGGGCTTTGATTTCGTTGCCGCCGAAGGCGACGTGTCCAACTACGAATCCTGTGCGGCCATGGTCGCCAAGATCGAAGCTGAGCTCGGCCCGATCGACGTCCTGGTGAACAACGCCGGTATCACCCGTGACAAGTTCTTCCCCAAAATGGAGAAGGGTCAGTGGGATGCGGTGATCAACACCAACCTGAACAGCCTGTTCAACGTCACCCACCATGTCTCCGCCAAGATGGCCGAGCGCGGCTGGGGCCGCATCGTCAATATTTCCTCGGTTAACGGCGTCAAGGGCCAGGCTGGGCAGACCAACTACTCGACCGCAAAGGCGGGCGTGCTGGGCTTTACCAAGGCGCTTGCCGGTGAGCTCGCGACCAAGGGTGTGACGGTCAATGCCGTCGCTCCGGGTTATGTCGGTACCGACATGGTGATGGCCATTCGCGACGATATTCGCCAGGGCATCGTCGACTCCGTGCCGATGAAGCGCCTCGGTCGCCCGGACGAGATCGGTGATCTGTGCGCCTATCTCGCCTCCGACAAGGCTGGGTACATCACAGGCGCCACCATCAACATCAACGGTGGCCTGCACATGTACTGATGTTGCACCGTGCCCTGCGCGAAATCACGAAACCCCGTCGAATGGCGGGGTTTCGTTTTCGCGCCGCGATATAATTGCAGTTGATATTCAAGAGCGGATTGACCGCCGCCGAGGAGATGGGGAAATGCCTGAACAGTTGCGCTTGATAAAGAAGTATCCGAATCGTCGTCTTTACGACACGCGCACCAGTTCGTACATCACGCTTGCCGACGTGAAAGAGCTTGTGCTGAATAACGGAGAATTCCAGGTCTTGGATGCCAAGTCCGGCGAGGATCTGACGCGCAGCATTCTGCTCCAGATCATCCTCGAGGAAGAGGCTGGCGGGGCGCCGATGTTTACCAGCGATCTGCTCGCACACATGATCCGTTTCTACGGCAACGCGATGCAGGGCATGATGGGCAAGTATCTTGAAAGCAACATCAAGGCGTTTACCGAGATGCAGGGCAAGCTGCAGGACCAGGCACGTTCGATCTATGGTGAGAACAGCCCGGTCGGACAGGACCTGTGGGCCCAGTTCCTCAACTTCCAGGGGCCTGCGCTGCAGAGCATGATGGGTGCCTACGTCGATCAGTCGAGGAAAATGTTCGAGCAGATGCAGCAGCAGCTCGAAAGCCAGACCCGCAACATGTTCACCGGTTTCAAGTTTCCCGACTACGGCGTGTCGGGCGAAGACACTTCCACCCCCGCAAGCCCCGCCGCCGATAAACGCGGCTCGCACAAGTAAGTTGTAACGCGCTTCCCTGTTCAGTCCACCGCGCCGGCCCCGATGGCCCATCAAGGCATGACCACTCTCAAGACTCCGGACCTGCCGCGCGTCGGCTTCGTTTCACTGGGTTGCCCCAAGGCAACCGTGGATTCCGAACACATCCTGACCCGCCTGCGGGCCGAAGGTTACGAAATTACAGGTTCGTATGACGATGCTGATCTGGTCGTCGTCAACACCTGCGGGTTCATTGATGCCGCGGTCGAGGAGTCGCTCGATGCCATTGGTGAAGCCCTGAACGAAAACGGCAAAGTCATCGTGACCGGCTGTCTGGGTGCGAAAGGCGACGTGGTGATGGCTGCCCATCCGCAGGTGCTGGCCGTGACCGGGCCGCATGCCACGGAAGCGGTCATGCATGCGGTGCACAAGCATTTGCCCAAGCCGCACGACCCTTTCACCGATCTGGTGCCGCCACAGGGCATCCGCCTGACGCCGCAGCACTATGCGTACCTGAAGATTTCCGAAGGTTGCAATCACCGTTGCACCTTCTGCATCATCCCGTCGATGCGGGGTGACCTCGTCAGCCGCCCGATTCATGAGGTCATGCGCGAAGCCGAGGCACTGGCCGATGCAGGCGTCAAGGAAATCCTGGTGATTTCACAGGACACCTCCGCCTACGGGGTCGACGTCAAGTATCGCACCGGCTTCTGGAACGGGCGACCGGTCAAGACCCGCCTGCTTGATCTCGCCAACGCACTCGGCGAACTCGGTATCTGGATCCGCATGCACTATGTGTACCCCTACCCGAGCGTGGACGACCTGATCCCGCTGATGGCCGAAGGCAAGATCCTGCCTTACCTCGATGTGCCCTTCCAGCACGCCAGTCCGCGCATCCTGAAGGCGATGAAGCGTCCCGCCAATGCCGAAAACGTGCTCGAACGCGTGCGCAAATGGCGCAGCATCTGCCCGGACCTGACGATCCGCTCGACCTTCATCACCGGCTTTCCCGGAGAGACCGAGGAAGATTTCGAGATGCTGCTGAACTTCCTCGATGAGGCTCAGCTTGACCGCGTGGGGGCTTTTGCCTATTCCCCGGTGGAGGGAGCGGCAGCCAACAGCCTGCCCGATGCGGTTCCCGACGAGGTACGCGAAGAGCGTCGAGCACGTCTGATGGATTTTCAGGAAGACATCTCCACTCAGCGCCTTGAGGCCAAAATTGGTCGCGAAATGACGGTTCTGGTCGACGACATCGACGAGGAAGGGGCGCTTGCCCGTTCGCCAGGCGATGCGCCCGAGATCGATGGTCTGGTCGTCATTCCGGATGCCGAAGGCCTGGAGGCGGGCGACTTCGTGCGCGTGCGCATCACGGATTGTGATGTTCATGACCTCTACGCCGAACGGATCGGTTGAACTTCCCGGCAGAAGCTGTGTGCAGGAGGCGTCAAGATGACTGACTCTGATCCACAGGGGGCGCTTGAGCAAAAACCCGCAGCGAGCGACGGGCACAAGCCTGTTGTTGGCCTGGCGCTGGGCAGCGGCGCTGCGCGCGGATGGGCCCATCTGGGGGTGTTGAGTGCGCTGGCGGCAGAGGGGGTTGTGCCCGATCTCATCTGTGGCTGCTCGATTGGCGCCTTTGTCGGTGCAGCGGCGGCATCGGGTGATCTCGAAAAGCTCACGCATTGGGCTCATCGCCTCAAGTGGCAGGACGTGGTCTCGCTGCTCGACTTGTCACTGCGTGGTGGCCTGATCAAGGGTGAAAAACTGATCAGTTTTTTCGAGCGAAATTTTGTCGACCGCCAGTTTTCCGAGCTGGACACCCGATTTGTCTGCGTTGCGACCGAGCTTGCGACAGGGCGGGAAATCTGGCTTCAGAACGGCAGCGTGTCGGCAGCCGTGCGGGCCTCGATCGCCGTTCCGGGCTTGATGACCCCCGTCATGCATCGTGGCCGCCTGCTGGTCGACGGTGGGCTGGTCAATCCCGTGCCGGTCTCGGTGTGTCGGGCGATGGGGGCGGATGTTGTGATCGCTGTCGATCTGGGGTCCGATCTGGTCGGTCGTGCCGCTCGCTACAGCGCGACCGAACCTGTTCCGGCCGAGGAGACCGAGGCGGGCTGGACCGAACGCCTGCTGTCGCGCTTCGGCTTCGGCACTGGCGAAGAACTGGTGGTGCCGCGGCCGGCCAGCGCCGGCAGTGAGGGGCTGCCTTCACTGGTGTCGGTCATCAGTTCGAGCATCAATATCATGCAGGTCCGTATCGCACGTAGCCGGCTTGCCGGAGACCCCGCGGACGTCATGATCTCACCGCGGGTCGGTCATGTCGGGCTGATGGACTACCATCGTGCCGCCGAAGCGTTCGCCGAAGGTGAGGCAGCGGTGTTGCGCATGCGACCTGTGTTGCGCTACGTGCTGGGGCACGACGTCGACTAGGCATCACGGTGCCCCAATGAGCGGCACGGCACGGCGAGGAGTTTCAGCATGGACAACTTCATTCAGAACTTGTGCGCTATCGTCGGCGACCGTCATGTGCTGACCGCAAACGCGGACATGGCGCCTCACCTGCGCGACTGGCGTGGCCGATACCAGGGCACCGCACGCGCGGTCGTGCGCCCGGCATCAACGCCGGAGCTTGCGGCCGTCGTCCGCTTGTGTGCGGCCGCCGGAGTGCCGATCGTGCCGCAGGGCGGCAACACCGGCCTGTGTGGCGGGGCCACGCCGGCCGCAGATGGGCGTGCCATCGTTCTTGGCCTGGGGCGGATGAATCGCATTCGTGCCCTCGATGTCGACAACAACACCCTCACCGTCGAGGCAGGCTGTACGCTGGCGGTGGTGCAGGAGGCGGCCGTTGCCGCCGATCGCCTCTTTCCTTTGTCGCTCGCATCCGAAGGCAGTTGCCTTGTCGGCGGCAATCTGTCGACCAACGCTGGCGGCGTGCAGGTGCTGCGCTACGGCAATATGCGTGAGCTGGTGCTGGGGCTTGAGGTGGTGCTGCCCGATGGCCGCGTCTGGGACGGGTTGAGAGGTCTGCGCAAGGACAATACCGGCTACGATCTTAAGCACCTGTTCATCGGCGCCGAAGGCACGCTCGGGGTCATCACGGCAGCCGTGCTGAAACTGTTTCCGGCGATTCGCCAGCGCGCCACCGCTTGGGTTGAAGTGCCCGATCCGGCTGCAGCGGTCCGCTTGCTCGGCCTGCTGCGCAGTCGTTGCAGCGACCGCGTCACGGCGTTCGAGATCATTGGGCGAGCGGCGCTCGATCTGGTGCTGGAACATATCCCCGGCGCGCGCGCGCCGCTAGCGCTGCAGGCAGACTGGAACGTGCTGGTCGAGCTTGCCGACACCGCCGGTGACGCGGATCTCGCCGGCGAGCTTGAGGCTGCGCTGGAGCAGGCTTGCGAGAAGGGGCTGACCGGAGACGTGGTGCTTGCGCGCAGTCTTGCCCAGGCACAGGCATTGTGGTCGCTGCGCGAGAATATCTCTGAAGCGCAGCGGATCGAAGGTGTCAGCATCAAGCACGACATTGCCGTGCCGGTGAGCCGTATACCGGCGTTCCTCGTCCGCGCGCGCGCGGCCCTGCAGGGCGCCTGGCCCGACATCCGCATTGTCGCTTTCGGCCATATCGGCGATGGCAACCTGCACTACAACCTTTCCAGGCCGGTTGCTGGCGCCAACGCTGACCTTATCGCACAGACCGCCGATCTCAATCGCATCGTGCACGACCTCGTGTCCGAGCTGGGGGGCTCGATCTCGGCCGAACATGGCCTGGGACAGCTCAAGCGTGACGAGGTATTGCGCTATAAATCGACCGTCGAGATGGATATGATGAGGGCCATCAAGAAGGCGCTTGACCCGCAGGGGCTGATGAATCCCGGAAAGGTTCTGGACGCGGTTGAACACGGTAGCGTGCGCCAGGCAGAAAGCTGAAAACAGGTGTTTACAGGTGCGGGATGCGGTCCTATAATGCGCGCTCTTCGGTGAAGGGGGTATAGCTCAGCTGGGAGAGCGCTTGCATGGCATGCAAGAGGTCAGCGGTTCGATCCCGCTTACCTCCACCAAGTCGAAGTGGTTGTTTGTGGTTGCAGTACCTTAGTCCCCATCGTCTAGAGGCCTAGGACACCGCCCTTTCACGGCGATAACCGGGGTTCGAATCCCCGTGGGGACGCCAACAAAAAGTGATGCAGTCTCGAATGACTGCATCACATGGCCGGCAGCTTGCCGGTGCAGGTCAGTACGGAGTGGTAGTTCAGTTGGTTAGAATACCGGCCTGTCACGCCGGGGGTCGCGGGTTCGAGTCCCGTCCACTCCGCCAGCTTTGAAGTCGGGCCATGTTTGAGCGGAACTTTAAAAGAAGCTAAGTCTTTTAAGAACCGGCTCCTCTGGCTATAATCGCCGGCTTGATGTGGGGGTATAGCTCAGCTGGGAGAGCGCTTGCATGGCATGCAAGAGGTCAGCGGTTCGATCCCGCTTACCTCCACCAAAGTGGTTTGTAGTAGCAATGCCTCAGTCCCCATCGTCTAGAGGCCTAGGACACCGCCCTTTCACGGCGATAACCGGGGTTCGAATCCCCGTGGGGACGCCAACACAGAGGTTTGGCGTAAAAGCTCAGACCTGATTCGACAGCGCGAGCTGGCGAATTGATGGATACGGAGTGGTAGTTCAGTTGGTTAGAATACCGGCCTGTCACGCCGGGGGTCGCGGGTTCGAGTCCCGTCCACTCCGCCAGAAAAAAGCCCTTGTTCAATTGATGAACAAGGGCTTTTTTGATTTTCGCGCGCTTAACGCACCTCTCTTTGCGCACCCCTGCCACTCAATCGTCGCTCCGCAAACACAGCTTGCCTACGCCGTCTCTGATCTGGCCGGCGCCGAGTTGGCTGAGTCCGCCGCGAGAGTCCACATCTGATGTTGCCCAAGATTGATGGACGGGTTCGCGTCAGCGCGGGCTACATTCACATCGGCAGGAGAGCCGACATCCGTTGCCGCCTCAGGGCCGCTGCAGACGCTCGACGCCCGCGCCGCCGGCAAGCAGCAACAGGTCTGCCCCACGGCGGGCGAACAGACCGTTGGTGACGACCCCCACGATCTGATTGATGGCCGTCTCGGTGCCAACCGGGTCGTTGATCGACAGGCCATGCACATCCAGGATCAGGTTGCCGTTGTCGGTGACAAAGCCTTCGCGCAGGCGAGGCTCTCCGCCAAGGTGGGCGAGTTCGCGGGCGACGTGGCTGCGTGCCATCGGGATCACCTCAACCGGCAGCGGAAACTGGCCCAGTGTCGGCACGCGCTTGCTGGCGTCGCAGATGCAGATGAAGCGATCGGACACCGCGGCGACGATCTTCTCGCGCGTCAGTGCGCCGCCACCGCCCTTGATCATGGCGAAGCTACCGTCAATCTCGTCGGCGCCGTCGACATAGACCGGGATGCGGTCGACGTCGTTGAGATCGAACACCGGAATGCCGTGTGCGGCAAGGCGCTTCGAGCTGGCTTCCGAGCTGGACACCGCGCCGCGGATGCGCTCGTGCACGCTGGCGAGGCCGTCGATGAAGTGGTTGACCGTCGAGCCGGTGCCGACGCCGACGATGCTGCCGTCTTCGATGTAGTCGAGCGCAGCGAGTGCCGCTGCCTTCTTGAGTTCGTCCTGAGTCATGGGCGTTTCCCGGTCTTCAGACCAGTCCGTTGAAAGGTTGAGCGAGAACCGTGTCGCCAGGCTGCACCGCGCTGCAGTCTTCGGGTAACACGACAAAACAGTTGGCTTCCGACATTGAGCGCAACACGCCCGAGCCCTGCGCACCAGCAATGCTCACTGTCAGCTCGCCTGCTTCGCGCACGAGGCGGCAGCGCAGGTATTCGATGCGGCCAGGGCGCTTGCGCAGGCTGAAGTCAGCGCGCGCAGGGAAAAGTACGGCTTGTGGCAGCGGGCTGACGCCCATCATCTTCAACAAGGCGTCCTGCACGAACTGGTAGAAAGTCACCATCACCGCGACCGGGTTGCCGGGCAGGCCAAACAGCACCGCGTTGCCGATGCGGCCGAAGGCCATCGGCCGACCGGGCTTGATCGCCAGCTTCCAGAACGACACCTCACCCATGCGCGCCATCATGTCGCGGATGAAGTCGGCCTCGCCGACCGAGACGCCACCGCTGGTGATGATGACGTCGGCCGCATTCGAAGCGTCACGAAAAGCCGCCTCGAGTGCCGCGGGCTCGTCCGCGACGACGCCCATGTCGAGCACCTCGCAGCCCAGGCGGTAGAGCACGCCAAACAGCGTGTAGCGGTTGCTGTCGTAGACCTGGCCCGCCGCCAGCGGCTGGCCGATCGAGGCAATCTCGTCGCCGGTGGAGAAAAACGCGACCCGCAGCCTGTGCCGAACAAAGACTTCGCCCAAGCCGAGCGAGGCAATGAGGCCAAGTTCGGCTGGGCCACAGCGCGTACCAGCGGCCAGTGCAATGCTGCCGACCGCGAGATCTTCACCCGCGGAGCGCAGGTTTTGCCCCTTCTTCTGTCCGGCGGGGATATGCACCTGATCGTGTTCGCAGCGGACGACTTCTTGCATGACGACAGCGTCGGCGCCGTACGGGATCTCTGCCCCGGTCATGATGCGCACAGCCTGTGCCGCACCGAGCGTGCCGGAGAAGGGATGGCCAGCGAAGGCGGTGCCGACCAGCGTAAGCGCGGTGTCGCCAGCGTTGGCGAGGTCGGCGCTGCGGACCGCGTAACCGTCCATCGCCGAATTGTCGTATGCCGGCACGTTGAAGGGCGCAATCAGGTCGCGCGCCAGCACCCGGTCGAGCGCCGCACGCACTGCGACACACTCCCAGCCTTCAATCGTCGCCAGGGCATCGAGGACCAGGCCACGCGCATCAGCGACGCTCAGGAAGTTGCGCCCCGCGTTGTCGCCGGAAGAAGGCTGAGTCATCTGCATGGATTCCGGAAAGTGCGACCCGGGTGGGTCGTGGAAATCGCCATTTTCCCACAAGGAGGCAGGGCTTGTGGGCGCACGGTGGTGGACACGGATTCCGGTCGCGCGTGAGCAGCCATTCCGATTTGTGGTGGCCAGCAGGTCCGACTAAAAAGAGCTGAACGGCCCGCAGGTTCCTCGTGCGTTTGTAGATCAAGGCCGCCTTCGTCCTCCGCATAGAGTGCGTACCGTAGGCGTACGGATTGAGGCCGGCCGCTATCACCCAGTGCTCGACGATCCTCGCGTACTGCCGGGTGGAGACATGCGGGGAGCCGTGCAGGCGGCTCGGAAAGAGAAAGTCTTCCGACCTCAGGCTGACGAGGTCGCGCACCGCGTGCGCATGCTGCAGATGGATGCTGATGGCCCAGATGACCTTGGGCTTGAGCAGTGCCTTCTGGCCAGCTAGCTTCCCTTTGTCCCAGGCTTCCCGATGTTCGCCGTTCTCCATGACCGGCTCCTTGCTGTTGATCGGAGCCTGATTTTTGAACTCGTGGCGTTCGGCTGCCATCGGGCAAGATGCGACAAGCTAGTACTCGGCCAGAGGGGGATTGTTGATCCTGACCTCCGGCGACCCGCTGAGCGCCTGCTCTACATCGGCGCTTTACAACGCATGGCGCCTACCGCGTCCTCCGTGCCTTGGCCAATTCCAGATCGCGGGGACATCCCGGGCGTGGTGCAGGACGCGCGCCACTGTGATCCCATCGTCCTCGACGAAATAAAACAGGATGTAGGGCGTCAAGGTCGGCCAACCGCGCAGGTCGACCGCCAGTTCGTCACGGGCCTGGCCTATTTTCGGCTGCAAGAGTAGCGTTTGCGATTCGGCTTGGATCTGATCAAGTAAGCGGTCGGTGGCCTCGACGCTGTCCTCGGCGACGAAAAGCCAAGCCTCAAGCAGATCGTTTTCCGCACTGGTGGAATGTCGAATCTTGCTCACGCGGTCGCTACGCCTGTCGCCGTGCTGACAGTGTTGCCCGGCCGCGTTGCTCAATTTCGTTCATGCCGAGTTCGCGCACCCGGCCCGCCTCGATGTCGGCGACACCTTGGGCGACGTCGGCTTTCAGGCTGGCCAGGCTCGCTGCCTGCACGCCCTGGTAGGCCTCGAACAATCGCAACGCTTCGCGGATGACTTCACTCGCAGAACTGTAGAGACCAGACTCCACATGCTGGCGCACCCGATTTTCCAACTCTGGGGGTAGGGAGACATTGAGGGACATGGCGCGCTCCAGAGGATGTCAATTAATGTCATATTTTGCCACTAAACCGGCTGCCTGTGCGCTTCGAAGCACGTTCCCGTCGCCTCGACGAGCCCCAGTTTGTTCGACTAGCCGGTTCAGGAACCTACCCCCTGCGCATGGGCACGACCGAAGCTCTTTCGGTGCAGGAGTTCCAGTTCGCAGGATGTCAGGTGAGCGAAAGGTATTCGTCGCATTGCGGCTGCACAGGCAGCGGCTGGAGAATGGCGGCCAGGGCCGACTAGCCGGAGTAGCCCCTCTGGCGGGTTTCGGAGGGAGGCAGCCACATAGACCAGTGCTTTTTCGACCTGCTGACTTCCCGCTCAGGGTTGAAATCTATTCGTCGCAGGCCGAAGCATCGGGTTGTTTTTTGAAGTCCGCTGTGTGGTGAGCATCGACCCCAATAACCCGCCCTTACCAAACCGGCCGGGCGGCGATCAGCGCCTCGGCGGCCTCTGCATCAAGCGGTTTGGCGAAATGGTAGCCCTGTCCGTATTCGACCTTCAGCGCGCGCAGCAACTCGAGCTGGCGGGCATTTTCGACCCCTTCGGCGATGAGGTCCATGTTCAGGGTGCGGGCCAGTGCGACGATGGTCTCGATGATCTCGGCGTTCTTGCGGTCGACGTCCATACGGCCGACGAAGGAGGCGTCGATCTTCAGCGTGTCGATCGGGAAGCGGTGCAGGTACGAGAGCGACGAATAGCCGGTGCCGAAATCGTCCATCAGCAGCTTGATCCCCATGGCGCGTAGTTTCTCCAGCACTACCATCGCCGCATCGGCGTGCTCCATGAGCACTGTTTCGGTGACTTCGAGCTTGAAGTTTGCGGTGTCGAGCCCGGTTTTCGCCAGCACCGTCTCGATCTGCTGAATCAGGTCTGGCTCGGTGAACTGGCGCCCGGCCAGGTTCACGCTGATCTGCATTGGCGGGTGGTCCGGGTAGCGCTGCTGCCACTCGTGCATCTGCCGGCAGGCCTCGGCCAGCACCCAGTTGCCGATTTCGACAATGAGGCCGGTCTCCTCGGCGAGGGGAATGAATTCGATGGGCGGCACCAGGCTGCCATCGGGGCGACGCATCCGCACCAAGGCCTCGAAACCGGCAAGGAGCCCTGTTTCCAGCGCGACGACGGGCTGGTAATAGACCAGGAAATCTTCACCGCGACCCACGGCCTGGCGCAGTTCGGTTTCCATCTCGAACTGGGCGACGACGCGCTCGCGCATGTTGGCGTCGAACACCGCGTAACGCTCGCCGCCGCGGCGCATGGCGTCATGGGTCACCGTCTCGGCGTCACGCAGGATGTCGCCGGGGTCGGCGTAGTCCGGCCGGCCAAGGGCAATGCCGACGCTGGCGGTGGTAAACAGCTGGTGGCCGTCGACGTTGAACCCGGCCGCCAGCACGGCCTGCAGCTTGTCGGCGAAACGCTCTGCTTCGTCGGCATCCTGCGCCGCGTCGAGCAGTACGGCAAAGCTGTCGCCGCCGACGCGGGCCAGGGTGTCGCCGGGGCCGAGGCGGTCGGTGAGGCGTTGGGCGACGGCGATCAGCAACTGGTCGCCGACGGTTGCCCCGAGGCTGTCGGTGATGAGGTGAAAACGGTCGAGGGCAAGGAGCAACAGGGCGAAGCTCCGCCCTGCGTGCTGATCCTGGCTGCGCCCCAGGGCATCGGCGAGCCGGGTCAGCAGCAGTGTGCGGTTGGGCAGGCCGGTCAGGCCATCACGCAGCAGCTCTTCCTCGACCACCGTCGCGAGCATGACGCGCGCCGAGGCGGCACCGATGACGCCGGTCAGCTGGGCCTCGCAGTACTGGGCGAGTTCGGTGTCGATCGCCTGCAACTGTTCCAGGTTGTGCCGTCTGGAATAGTCCGCAAACGCTTGCTCGGCGTTCGCGGCACCGAGAAAGCGCGTCATCAGCGCCTGAAGTTCCGGCAGCGAGCCGCTCGCCCGCCAGGTGCCCTCGGCGCCGTGATCGTGCTCGAAGACGTCGACGAAGCGCACCGCCTGCGTCTGCTCGACGGCGCTCTGGTCGGTCAGGATCGACACCGTCACGTACAGGCCGGCGTTGGCGAGCATGCTCCAGAGCATGGCGTGGCTGATTTCGTCCAGCCCCTCCAGGCCGAAGAGGGCAAGCGGGCGCAACAGTTCGATGGCGAACGGCCCGTGCTCGAGCAGGTCCGTCGACAGCCAGCCGGAACGGGCCAGGACCGGCAGCAGCAGGGTATAGAACCAGACCACGAAGCCGGCGCCAAGCCCGGCCAGCGCTCCGCTGCGGGTGCCGCCTTTCCAGTAGATGCCACCAAAGATCGCGGGCCCGAACTGGGCGACGGCGGCAAAGGAAATCAGGCCGATCGCCACCAGCGCGTAGGCTTCACCCGCCAGGCGGTAGTAGGTATAGCCGAGCAGCATGCCGATCACGATGGTAATGCGGCGGATGGCGAGCAGGAGCCCGGAGAGGTCGGCGCGCTCGGACAAGCGCAAGACCTTGATGCGAAACAGGACCGGCATGACCAGGTCGTTGCAGACCATGGTCGATAGGGCGATGGTCTCGACGATCACCATGCCGGTGGCGGCGGAGAAGCCACCGAGGAAGACGAGCAGGGCGAGTGCCTCCTGCTGCGCGAGCAGCGGCAAAGTGAGGACGAAGGTATCGGGGTTGATGCTGCCGTCGGGGAAAAGCAGCATGCCGCCGAACGCGATCGGCAGGACGAAGAGGGCGAACAGAAAAAGATACAGCGGAAAGAGCCAGATCGCCTTGTTCAGGTGCGTCTCGTCGACGTTCTCGACCACCGCCACCTGGAACTGCCGCGGCAGGAACATGATCGCCAGCATGCTCATGAAGGACAGCGAAAACAGCGAGGCCCAACTGCGGTAGATGTCGCTCGAGCCGCCGCCGATGACGAAGTTGTCGGCCAGCCCGGGCTGCTGAGCCGCGCGCGCGAAGATGTCACCGATGCCGTCGAACATGCCCCAGGTGACGAAGGCGCCGAGGGCAAGAAAGGCCAACAGCTTGAGCAGCGCTTCGAAGGCGATCGCCGCCACCATGCCCTCGTGACGCTCGGCGGCGTCGAGCTTGCGGGTACCGAAGACGATGGTGAAGGCCGCCAGGGCCAGCGCCACGTAAAGCGCGGTGTCGCTCCAGATGCGCTCCGGTTCCTGCTGCGCGAACGACAGCGCTTCGGGGTAGCCACGCAGGACGTTGAAGCTCGTGGAGATCGCCTTCAGCTGCAGGGATATGTAGGGGGTGACACCGATCACCGCGATCACTGTCACCAGTCCGGCCAAGGCCGCGCTCTTGCCGTAGCGTGAGGAAATGAAGTCGGCCAGCGAGGTGATGTGGTTTTGCTTGGCGATGCGGATAATCTTGCGCAGCACCATCCACCACAGGGCGATCATCACCGTGGCGCCGATATACACGGGCAGGAACCCGATCCCGCTGGCGGCGGCACGCCCGACGCTGCCATAGAAGGTCCACGCCGTGGTGTACACGCCGAGCGAGAGGGCATAGACATAGGGGTTGGCGATCACGCTGCGCCCGGCGTCGGCCCGCTTATCGCCGTAGTAGGCGATGACAAAGAGCAGCCCGAGGTAGGCCACGACGACAAGGACGATGATCCACGCCGGCAAAATTCAGTCCTCGGTCCAGACCGGGCGGGAGAGGGGCTTGTGCCGCATGGCCGCTACTTCTTCTCGACCACTAGCGCCAGTAGCACGACCAGCAGCGCCCAGGCGACAAACACATAGAGATAGAGCACGGGTACCCCCGCGACGACCACCGCGCGGTTGAAGAGGGCGAGCAACGGATAGTTGAACAACAAGGCGCCGAGCACAAACAAGGCTGCCAGGCGTTGGGTCTTGATGTAGGGCTTGTTCATGGCGTGCTCCCCCCGACGATTCGGTAGCGTCCCTGTTCGGGCCTGCTGCTCTAACGATAGACAGCGCTCGCCGCCGCCGCAATGCCGCGCGAGCGACGCCCGCTGCCCTGTGGA
>Ga0073904_10000772_pt1 | contig 23224 bp, 30 predicted proteins | sample KloWWTrecipitate_FD_66668 | JGI IMG/M metagenome (GOLD analysis project Ga0073904, IMG submission 66668) | Active sludge microbial communities from Klosterneuburg, Austria, studying microevolution and ecology of nitrifiers - Klosterneuburg... | ecosystem: Engineered > WWTP > Aerobic digester >... | reverse complement strand
CGGGGATTCATGCGGCTTGCCTGACTGCGTTCCGCGGCCGGGGTGTGCGGCGACCAAGGTATCAGGTTAACGTGATGAACGGTATTGCGTCTGCGTGATTTTGGATGAGGCTTGAACTGTTAGCGTGGAAGGAAGCGCGAAAAGACGTGCTTGCGGTCCGCCTCGATCAAACATACGGAGACAGAAAATGACAATGACCCGCCCCCGCTACAAGACACTTGTGCTCGTTTGTGCGTGCGCAGTGCTGCCGGCCGTCGCGCAGGCTGCAACCTGGAGCGACACCTTCGTCGGCTACCGTTACGGCACCGACTTTCGTGAGCCGAACAACGCCAAGGACGTCCAAAAGCACGTGCTGCAGTTCACTCACGCCAGCGGCTATTCGGTGGGTCAGAACTTCGTCAATCTCGATATCCTGCAGTCCGACGACAGGGACCCGACGACCCGCAACGGCACCACCGGCGCCACCGAGTTCTATCTGACCTATCGCCATCAGCTCCATCTGAGCAAGATCTTCGACAAGAGCCTGGCTTTTGGACCGGTCAAGGAGGTTGCGCTGACGGCCGGCTTTGATCTGAACACCAAGAACACGACTTTTGCGCCGAACAAGCGCCTTGTCGTCATCGGCCCGACGCTGAAGTTCGACGTGCCGGGCTTCCTCGACGTCAGCCTGCTCTACGGTAAGGAGTGGAACCACTGTGGCCTGGGCGCGCCCGCCTGTCCGAACAGCGACATTAGCTTCGATCCGCAGCTGATCCTGAGTGCGGCCTGGGGTGTTCCCTTTTCCGCTGGCCCAGTGCCGCTGAAATTCCAGGGTTTCATCAACATCAACAGCGAAAAGGGCAAGGACTACGCCGGGGTCAAGACCAGCACTGAAACCCTGATGCGTACCTCGTTGATGGTTGACGTCGGTCAGATGGCCTGGGGCAAGAAGAACACCTTGATGATGGGTGTTGGCTATGAATACTGGAGCAACAAATTTGGCAACCATGCCACGGCCAGCGGCGTGGAAAAGCCGGGTATCGATACCAAGGCCCCGACCTTCCAGATGGAATGGCACTTCTGATCGCCACCTGATGGCCTGAGTGCCGGCACCGCTTTGACGGGGGTGCAGCTGTTCCAGAGGGGCCGCCCCGGAACAGCTGCACCCCCGTCGGCATTCAGGCCGGCACGCCGAGGATCACGTTTGAAGCCTTGATCACCGCGGTGGTGGCCACGCCGGGCGCGAGCCCGAGCTCGGCGACGGCGTCGTTGGTCACGATGGCGACGACCTCGGTGCCACCGGGCAAGGCGACGACGACCTCGGCATTCACCGCGCCGGGCTTGACGGTCTTGACCGTGCCGCTGAGGCAGTTGCGCGCCGACAGGCGGATGCCTTTGCCGTCGGTCATCAGCATGACCCAGGGCGCCTTCACCAGCGCGACAACCGGCTTGCCGGGAGCGAGCTGCAGTGACCTGGCGCTCTCCAGGGTGACGACGGCGACGAGTTTGTCGCCGCTGGGCAGGTCGATCCCGACCTCGGTATTGACTGCACCGTTGATGACGGAACCGACGGTTCCTTCGAATGTGTTGCGCGCACTGACTTTCATTGGGGGTTCCTGAGCGTTGAGGGTCATGGCCTGAACATGGCTTGAGTCATGGCGACAGGCCATGGACAGCGGTTTCTTAACTGGGTACGCTATATTGTTCGGTGCATATAATGCGCAGCAAACGCGTATCGCGCTGCAGGACCCGATTTTACCTGGGGGCGCTGTAAAAAAACGACCGCGATAAATGCCCTGCGACTTGAACGGCATTTATATAAAGCAGTAAATATATAAAAAAATGGAAATAATCTAATGAAAGCCATCGCAGGCAACCGATACCTTGCCCGGATGTCACTCGAAACCGAGATCGGTGTTGCGCTGTCGGACACCCGCATCCGCTTGCTGGAAGAAATTGGCCGCAAGGGCTCGATCAACCAGGCCGCCAAGGCCGTGCCGCTGTCGTACAAGGCGGCGTGGGATGCGATCGACACCCTGAACAACCTCGCGCCCGAACCGCTTGTGCTCAGGGTGACTGGCGGGCGTCAGGGCGGCGGTACCGAGCTGACCGAATACGGTCAGAAGATGGTCGCGATGTACCGTGCGCTCGAAATCGAATACCAGGCTGCGCTCGACCGTCTGTCCGAAAAGCTGGATGAGGCGGGTGGCTGCGACGTCGGCGGTTTCCGTCAGTTGATGCGGCGCATGAGCATGAAAACCAGCGCCCGCAACCAGTTCTCCGGCGTGATCACCGGCCTGCGCGACGGCGGGGTCGATTATGAGGTGCGCATCCGTCTCGATGCGCAGACCGAGATCGCCGCCGTCATTACCCACACCAGCGCAGAAAACCTCGGCCTGGCGATCGGCAAGGATGTGTTCGCGCTGGTGAAATCGTCCTCTGTGATGTTATCCGTCGATCGCTCGCTGCGTCTGACTGCACGCAACCAGTTGTGGGGTGAGGTCGCAGTCGTCCACGAAGGACCGGTCAACAATGAAGTGACGCTTGCCCTGCCCTCTGGCCGCAGTGTCACCGCCGTAGTGACGGCCGATAGCTGCAGGTCGCTCGGCATCGTACCCGGGGCCGCTGTGTGTGCGTTTTTCAAGGCGTCGAGTGTGATTCTCGCCTCCGCCGATTGAGTCGTTCCCCGTTTCCTGTTTCCTGCTTACTGGAGAGGTTCGTCATGAATCCGTCGCTGTTCCGTCTGGCCACTGTTTTGGGCGCAGGTCTCTTCGCCTGTGTGGCGCAAGCCGCCGAGGTTCAGATCGCGGTTGCCGCCAACTTCACCGCGCCGATCAAGGAGATTGCTGTCGAGTTCGAGAAGGACACCGGTCACAAGGTGGTCGCTGCCTTCGGCCCGACCGGTGGCCTCTACACCCAGATCAAGAATGGCGCACCGTTTGAGGTTTTTTTTGCGGCTGACGACAGCACCCCGGCGAAGCTGGAATCCGAAGGTGACATCGTCGCCGGCTCACGCTTTACTTACGCCATTGGCAAGCTGGTGCTATGGTCAGCTACCGAGGGTTATGTGGATGACAAGGGTGAGGTGTTGAAGGCGAACGAATTCAGCCATCTGTCGATCGGCAACCCCAAGACCGCGCCCTACGGGCTGGCGGCCACCCAGGTGCTGGACAAATTCGGCCTGAGCGAAGTGGTGAAGCCCAAGCTGGTCGAGGGCACCAACATCATCCAGGCCTATCAGTTCGTGGCCACCGGCAATGCCGAACTGGGCTTCGTCGCGCTCTCGCAGGTGTACAAGGACGGCCGGATCACCAGCGGATCGGCTTGGGTCGTGCCGGAGAATCTGTACGAGCCGATTCGGCAGGATGCGGTGATTCTGAACAAGGGCGAGGACAACCCCGCAGCCGCAGCGCTGGTCCACTACCTGAAGGGGCCGAAAGCGGCAGCAGTGATCAGGGCCTATGGCTACGACCTGTAAGGGGATGCTCGCGGCATGAGTCTGTCCGCCTACGACCTCGCGGCGATCTGGCTGACGCTGGAGCTGGCGTCGCTGACCACCGTGTTGCTGCTGCTGATCGGCACGCCGATCGCATGGTGGCTGGCGCGTACGCGTTCGCGCCTGAAAGCGCCGGTGGGTGCGGTGGTGGCGTTGCCGCTGGTGCTGCCGCCGACCGTCATAGGTTTCTACCTGCTGGTGACGATGGGGCCGCATGGCGCCATCGGCCAGCTGACCGCGTCGATGGGGCTGGGCACGCTGCCCTTCACCTTTGCCGGGCTGGTCGTCGGCTCGGTGTTCTATTCCATGCCTTTTGTTGTGCAGCCGCTGCAGAACGCCTTCGAGGCCATCGGCGATCGTCCGCTGGAAGTAGCGGCGACGCTGCGTGCCGGCCCATGGGACACTTTTTTTACCGTGGTGCTGCCGCTGGCGCGACCGGGCTTCATCACCGCGTCCATCCTCGGTTTCGCCCATACCGTGGGCGAATTCGGCGTGGTGCTGATGCTGGGCGGCAATATTCCAGGCAAGACGCGTACGGTGTCGGTGCAGATCTTCGATCATGTCGAGGCGATGGAGTACGCTCAGGCCCACTGGCTGGCGGGTGGCATGGTGGCGTTCTCTTTTTTCGTCCTGCTCGCGCTGTATTCCAGCCGCCGCTTCAAGCCGGGTCTGGGTTGAGTGAGCTGGGAGCATCGTGATGAACACCACCTTTGAGCCCTGCCTCGTCGACGCTGCCCTCGCTTCGGCCGGTGGCATCCAGGCTCGCATCCGCCTTGACTATGAGGGCTTCACGCTCGACGTCGATCTGGACCTGCCGGGGCACGGCGTCACCGCCTTGTTCGGTCATTCCGGCTCGGGCAAGACCACCTTGCTGCGCTGCGTCGCCGGTCTGGAGCGGGCCTCGGCCGGGAGAATCGAAGTTAACGGTGAGCTGTGGCAGGACAGCGCCGCCGGCATTTTCGTGCCGACCTTTCAGCGTACGCTGGGCTATGTGTTTCAGGAGGCCAGCCTGTTCCCCCACTTGTCGGTGAGGCGCAACCTCGAATACGGCATGCGCCGTGCCGAGGTGAACAAGGTGTCGTGGGAGCAGGCAGTGGAGTTGCTGGGCATCGCCCATCTGCTGGACCGCATGCCTGGCCGTCTGTCGGGTGGCGAGCGCCAGCGCGTCGGCGTGGTCCGGGCCCTGCTGACCAGCCCGCGCCTGCTGTTGCTGGATGAGCCACTGGCCGCGCTCGATCTCAAACGCAAGAGCGAGATCCTGCCCTATTTCGAACGCCTGCATGACGAACTCGACATTCCGGTGCTGTACGTCAGCCATTCGCCCGATGAAGTGGCGCGGCTGGCCGATCACGTCGTGCTGCTCGATCAGGGCCGGGCAATTGCCCACGGGCCGCTGGCCGACACCCTGGCGCGGCTCGATCTGCCGACCGCCTTCAGCGACGACGCCGGCGCCGTGGTCGAGTCGGTGCTTGCCGCACATGACGAGCGCTATCATCTGACGCGGCTCGATTTCTCTGGCGGCAGTGTGCTCGTTGCCCGCCGTCCGGAGCCGGTCGGACATCGATTGCGTTTCCGCGTCCATGCGCGCGACGTCAGCCTCGCCCTGGAACGGCTCGACGGCAGCACGATCACCAACCTGCTACCGGTGGTCGTTGCCGATGTTGCCGATGCCGATACGCCGGCTCACGTACTGGTGCGTCTCGATGCCGCAGGCACTCCGTTGCTGTCGCGCATCACGCGTCGGTCCTGCGACCAACTCGGCGTTGTGCCAGGCAAGCCGATGTGGGCGCAGATCAAGTCCGTGGCCTTGCTGGGCTGAGCTGCGGCGAGCATGCGCGAATGCGCAGAGACTGATGGCTCAGCATCATGATCCGCTTCCAGGCCGTCGCCGTTTGCTTTGCACGCTTGCAGTGATGGCATGATCCGGGCTGTGCGGTGCTGGATGAGCGGTGTTTTGCCGCCCATCACGATGGAGCCTCAAGCCTGGTGTGACCTCACCCAGCGCACGATGTCCGCTGCGCCCATCGCCCCGGCCTGACGCGCCACCTCCCGCCCGCCGCGGAACAGCGCCAGCGTCGGGATGCTGCGGATGCCAAAGCGCGCGGCGATAGCTTGCTCGGCTTCGGTGTTGAGCTTGACCAGCCGCAGCTTTGGCTCCAGCAGTCCGGCCGCCTCGGTGAATGCCGGGGCCATCGTGCGGCAAGGCCCGCACCACGGGGCCCAGAAGTCGACCAGCACCGGGATCTCGTTGCGCCCGATGTGCCGGTCGAAGTTGGCGCTTGTCAGCTCAAGCGCATGCGCGGTAAACAGCGCCTGCCTGCACTTACCGCAGACCGGTGCTTCGGCCAGGCGGCTGGCAGGGACGCGATTGACGGCGTCGCAGTGCGGGCAGACGAGGTGCAGGGCGTCGCTCATGGCGTGTTTCCAAGAATAAGATATTTCTTATTTGTGGCCGATGGCGGACGATTCAAGTGCCGTGGCGCGTGCTGCGGGAAAGTCCGGTCAGAGTCGCAGCATCCAGCATGTGAGGACATGGAAGGTTCTGCGTCTTCGTCATGGCTGGCAATACCCGGCGGACGCTGCTTTAGGCGCTGGTAGTAGTGCCGATGATCGGTGCGGCTCGTTAACGCGGGTGCCTGAGCCTCTTCAGGCGTCCGGCGCGGGCGGTTCCCGAAGGCTGCGGGCCAGTTGGCGGGCCTCTTCGAGCACCTGCTCGGCCTGCACGGGGTCGAAGTCGCTGGCATAGCGCTTCTTGACGCCCTGTTCGTTGAGCAGCAGGTGGTGGCTGGGGCTGATGCCGCGCTCTGCGAGGCTGCTTTTGGTGCACTCAAGCGCGCAACCGTCGAGCGCGAGAATGGGGCGGCCAGAGCGTGCAATCCGGATCAGATGCGGCACGTTGCCGCCGACGCCGGCGATGCACGACATTTCTGCCTCGCCTTCGCGGTCCAGGCGGAGGGCGATGTGGTTGGCCATCTGAGCTGCACTGGAACAGCCAGAGCACGAATAGACCAGTGGCAACTTGGAATTGCGGCGAGACATGTTCGGTGTCTTTCGGGGGGCGAGACTCAATTGTAGGCCTTCGCCGGGGCAGGCGCCCTGGTCTCGATCAATTGTCGGGCTTCAGCCGGTGCCCGTTTTGCTTCGGGCTTCAGCCAGCGGCACGACATCGGGCATCTCGAAACGTTTGCGTTCAGCCTCGATCGCGTCGAGCGGTTCGCAGCGCCGCAGCGTGGTGAGGCTGCGCACGGCGAGTTCCTGATAGATACCGGTGCCTTTCGTTTTCCAGGCGATCTCTTCTTCGGTCAGGGCGCGCACCACGCGCGCTGGTGTGCCGGCAGCCAGCGAGCGGGCTGGGATCTGGGCGCCGGTCTTGACGAAGGCGCAGGCGGCGATGATGGTGGATTCGCCGATCACCGCGTTGTCCATGATCACCGCGTTCATGCCGATCAGTGCATTGTTGCCGACGCGGCAGCCATGCAGGATGGCGCCGTGACCAACATGGCCGCCGGCCTCGACCACCGTGTCCGAGCCCGGAAAGCCATGCATCACGCAGGTGTCCTGGACGTTGCTGCCTTCCTCCAGCACGATGCGGCCGAAGTCGCCGCGCAGCGAGGCGAGTGGTGCGACGTAGCAGCGCGGGCCGATGATGACGTCGCCAATCAGCACGGCGTCGGGATGGACAAAGGCGGTCGGATGTACGACCGGGCGCAAGCCGTCGATTTCGTAGCAGGGCATGGGGGTTCCTCGGGCTCCGGTGTCAGACGCCCCACACCACAGGCACTTCTGCCTTGTGTGCGGTCTCGAGCATCTCCAGCAGCGGCCAGCCGCGCTGCGCCAGTCCGACCGGTGCGGCCATGCCGGTGCGGCCTGCTTCCTTGTGAGCAGCGTCCTCACTGTCGCCGCGCTGACGTTCGATCTCCGCTTGGCGGGCACGGTCTTCCTCGATCGCGCGGCGCAATCGGGCAATGGCGTCGGGCAGCTGTTCGACCGTGACGATGCCCTTGGTTTCAGTAGGGTCCTTGCCAATCAGAGCGATGAGTTTTTTCGCAGGCTCGCCCAGCATCAACACGTCGGCACTGGCTGCGGATTTGAAGGTGTACAGCATGCGATTCTCCCTGTCAGGTATGGTCTGGCTTACAAACCCTTGATCGCGTAGATGCCCGGCGCGTTGCGCCAGTAGCCCTTGTAGTCCATGCCGCAGCCGAAAAGGAAACGATCGGCGATGTCGAGGCCGCTGAAGTCGGCTCGCATGCCGGGGTAGGCCTTGCGGTCGTGCACCTTGTGCACCAGGACCGCCGACAGCACTTCGGCGGCGCCTTCGGCCTGCAGGTGTTCGATGATGGCCTTCAGCGTGTGACCCTCATCGAGAATGTCGTCAAGCACCAGCACGTTGCGTCCGCGCAGGTCTTGTGCGGGGCGTACGCGCCAGTCGAGCAGCGTACCCTGCAGTGCATGACCGTAACGCGTGGCGTGCAGGTAGGCGACTTCGAGCGGAAAGGGCAGCCGCGGCAGGATGCGGCCAGCAAGGATGAGCCCGCCGTTCATCACCGCATAGACGAGCGGGTTGCGGTCGGCGAGGCGGTCGGTAATGGCCTGGGCCATGCGGTCGAGTGCTGCTTCCACGGTGGCACCGTCAGCGAGGCAGTCCGCCTCGGCGAGGGCGCGATTGATTTCAATCAGGTCGAAAGACATGTCGGTGAGCTGCCGGCATTTGTCCGGTGTGTGTTCGAGCGGACCATTTTAGCGCCTATCGCGGCAAGGTGATGGCCTGGCGCGGCTGCGCTGCGGTGGGTCCGAGGGGTCAGGGTGGCAGCTTGCGGTTTGTGCGCTTGTGCGCGGATCGACAGCACGGTAAAAGAGGCGAGTGTTCGTCCCGCTACTTCGGAAGTTGCCATGCCCATCCACGAAATCCGCCATCCGCTCGTACGCCACAAGATTGGCCTGATGCGCGAGGCTGTCATCAGCACCAAGAAATTCCGCGAACTCACCGCCGAGCTCGCCCGCCTGCTGGCCTATGAGGCCTGCAAGGACTTTCCGCTCGAGGTGGTCGACATCGAGGGCTGGGCGGGGGCCGTACAGATCGAGCGGATCAAGGGCAAGAAAGTCACCGTGGTGCCGATTCTGCGTGCGGGGCTGGGCATGCTCGACGGTGTGCTCGACATGATGCCGAGTGCGAAGGTCAGCGTCGTTGGCATCGCGCGCAACGAGGAAACCCTGCAGCCGGCACCCTATTTCGAGAAGTTCGTTGGCCAGCTCGATGAGCGTATGGCGCTGATCATCGATCCGATGTTGGCTACCGGCGGGTCGATGGTGGCCACGGTCGACATGCTCAAGCGCAATGGCTGCCGCCAGGTGCGTGCGCTGGTGCTGGTGGCAGCGCCGGAGGGCATCGCGCTGATGAACGAGAAGCACCCGGACGTCGAGATTTTTACCGCCAGCATCGATAGCCACCTCAACGACCACGGTTACATCATTCCCGGGCTTGGCGATGCCGGTGACAAGATATTCGGCACGCGTCACAACTGAATCCGCCACGCGGCGGCGTGCAGCGCCCGTTTCCTTCCTCTTTCCTTTTTCCTCTCGAAATGATCATGCCCCCGCCGGTCGATGGCGGCGCCAGGGGGCGGAGAACGACCATGCGTGAAATCCCGATCCAGTCGTCGGAGCCAATGTGGCGACAGGCGATTGCCGGTGCCCAGATCCTGTTCGTCGCGTTTGGTGCACTGGTGCTGGTGCCGCTGTTGACGGGACTTAGTCCCAGTCTCGCGCTGCTGGGTGCGGGCGTTGGAACGCTGATGTTTCAGCTTGTGACCGGCCGCCAAGTGCCGATCTTCCTCGGCTCGAGCTTTGCCTTCATCGCGCCGATCATCTTCAGTATCCAGACCTGGGGCATACCCGCAACAATGGGGGCGCTGGCCTGTGTGTCCCTGATGTATTTCATTTTCGCGGGGCTGGTGTGGAAACACGGCGCGGAGATTGTTCACCGCTATATGCCGCCGGTGGTGGTGGGGCCGATCATCATGATCATCGGCCTGTCGCTGGCTGCGGTAGGCGTCAACATGGCGATGGGGCGCAGTGGCGACGGCAAGATGGAGATCGTGCCGTATGCGATCGCGCTGACGGTGGCCGGGATTTCGTTCGGGGTGACGGTGGTGGTCGCCCTGTTCGCGCGCGGCTTCCTCAGACTGATCCCGATCCTGGCCGGCGTGGCAGCGGGCTACGTTGCGGCAATCCTGTTCGGCTTGGTGGATTTCGCCCGGGTGGTCGAGGCGCCGTGGTTCTCCATGCCTGCCTTCGTGACGCCCAGCTTCGAGCTGGCGGCGGTCCTGTTCATGCTGCCCGTCGCGCTGGCGCCAGCGATCGAGCACGTCGGTGACGTGCTGGCCATCGGCGGCGTGACCGGCAAGGACTACACCGAAAAGCCGGGGCTGCACCGCACGCTGGCGGGTGACGGGCTGGGCGTGCTGTTTGCGGGTCTGGTGGGCGGGCCGCCGATCACGACGTATTCCGAAGTGACCGGCGCGGTAACGCTGACCAGAAACTTCAACCCGGCCATCATGACCTGGGCGGCGGTGCTGGCGATCATCCTGGCCTTCTTCGGAAAATTCAATGCACTGCTGGCTACGGTTCCGGTGCCCGTGATGGGCGGTATCATGATGCTGATGTTTGGCTCGGTGGCGAGCGTGGGCCTGAATACCCTGATCAAGGCGCGTGTCGACCTGGAGGAGCCCCGCAACCTGGTGATCGTGTCGTCGGTGCTGGTGATGGGGATTGGTGGGCTGGCGCTGAATTTCGACGGCCTGACCCTGCAGGGCGTCAGCCTGTGTGGCGTTGTTGCGGTGTTGCTGAACCTGGTTCTGCCGAAGGCTCGAGCCGGCGCTTGAGCAGTGCAATCAACCCGCGCAGCAGCGGTACGGCGGTGGGCAGCAAGCGGGACAGCCGGCCGCCGCGCACCTGGCGCATGAGCAGCCAGCCGACCCAGGCACGCCTCGCCAGCCGCAGCGTGAAACGTGGCTTGAAGGCCAGCACGGTCAGCAACGCCACCGACAGCACCGGAATCTTGTCTTTTGCCCAGGCGAGGTGCTCGCGCAGCGAGTCGACGCGGTCCAGGGTGGCGTCGATGCCCGCCAGGCGGCGTGTCATATCGGCGCGCTGGACTTCGGCTTGCAATTGCAGCCGCTGCTTGCGCAGCGCGAGATCGATCTGGCGGGATTGCACGCGTGTCATCGGACTTCAGTCGGGCTTGCGCAATGCTTCGCGGTCGCGCGCGAGTTCGGTGAGGCTGGCGGAGAACAGTCGCGTGCCGCTGCGAAAAGCGCGCGCCGCGGTGCTCGCCGCCAGCAGCCCGCCGCCAAGGCAGATGGCGGTGGAGATGCCAAGGGCGAGCAGACGGTGCTCTTCCCAGAACAGCACGGTCAGGAAGGCCATCAGGAACACCAGCCCGAAGCCGAGCAGCAGCCCGGCGAGCACCGTGTTGAGCGCGATGCCGGTGAGGCGGAGCTTTTCCTCCTGAAGCTCGACCGCGAGCAGTTCCAGCCGCGTCTGCACCGTCTGTAGCCCGGCATCGACGATGCCGTGCAAACTTTCAGCCAGACGCGGCCTGGGATCAGAGCTCATCGGCTCAGCGGCGGCTGACCAGCAGGCCGAGCAGGAAGGCGACGCCGGCAGCGACCCCGAGCGACTGCCACGGATTTTCGTGCACATAGTCGTCGGTGACACGCGCGGCCTTCTTGCCGGAATCGACGATTGCTGCCTCGGCGTCCGCCAGACGGTCCCGCGCTACGGCCATGCGACTGCCGATGCGCGCGCGTAGGTCGTCGAGTTTGCTGCCCTGCTGATCGGCAGTGAGCTTGAGAAGCTCCTCTGCGTCCGAAATCAGCGACTTGAGATCGTCGACGACCTTGTCTTTGGAGGGTTGCAGGGTCTTTGGCATGAGGGCTCTCCTGTCAGTGGTTGAAGAAATCTTGTCCAAGCCGGCGCTCCAAGGCTAACGCTTATGGGGTTTGGCTGCAATGAACAGCGCGTAAGCGGAGGCTGTGCCGCTGTCACCTGGCGGTTGGATATCGGTTCGACCAGCGGGTGTGACCAGCGAGCGTGACTAAGGAGCGTGACTAAGGAGCGTGAGCAGCGCCGATGTTTGGCAAAATAGGGGGCAGGGTTTGCAGACATGTCCGACACGTGGTCGTATGTCGTAGCGAACATCGCTCAGGATCAATATTTCCCCCCAAAAGGTTGCCTCATGATCAGGAAATTCGCCTCGATGCTTTGTCTCGGCTTAGTCGCAGCCGCGACCCAGGCTGCGGACGGTATCGATACCACAGCCTTCTTTGCGGCCTCGCTGACCGGGCTCGATGGTCAGCCTGTGGCGATGGAGCGCTTTCGTGGCCGACCGCTGATCGTCAACTTCTGGGCGCGCTGGTGCGGACCCTGCCGCGACGAGATTCCGGAGCTGGTGAAGCTGCGCACGGAGCAGGGCGTGGATGGTATCGAGGTGCTCGGCATCGCGATCGAGGAGGCGGACAAGCTGGGAGCGGTACGCGATTTTGCCCATGCCTACGACATGAGTTACCCGGTGGTTCTTGCCGCCAAGGATGGGATTCCGCTGATGAAGGCGCTCGGCAATCCGCAGGCGGGGTTGCCGTTTACCGTGTATATCGGGCGTGACGGCAATGCGCTGGGCAGCAAGATGGGCGTCGTGCGGCGCGCTGACCTGGAAGCCTCGGCGCAGATCCTGCTCAAGTGATGAGCCGCCCCGCCCCAGAGTGGCAAGGCGAATTCGGCACCGCATCCTCCAGAACATGAAGATGCGGTTTGTCAAGCAAATGTCACAGCTTATTCGAAGCGTCCCGCGTCGAGCATGAAGGGCAGTTCGGCGGTGATCTGGTCGAAGCGCAGGATGCGCGTGCCCTTGTGCTCCTTCTGGAAGTCGGCCGCGTCTTCTGCGCTGGCGAGCGGGACGAATTCGTGGCCCATGGGGCCGAGGACGTCCGAGCCGACGACGTAGTACGCGGTCTTGGCGTCGATTGCCTGCAGGCCGTAGTACTCGGTGACCGAAATGCGTGCGATCTGCTCGCGGCTGTGGCCGCTGGCGTACTTGGCCGGGTCGTGCCAGAACTTGACCATGTCCTTGGCGCCGTCGAAGAAGTGGGCGTGACCGTCCTGATAGACGATGGTCGTCACCCAGTTTGGGTACTTCGAAACCAGCATGCCACATACCGGGCACAGATCCTTCTGCCCTGGCTTGGGCAGTTCGGCGACGGGCGCCTGGGCGAGCGCAAAGCTCGTCCAGGCGGCGAAGACGAGGGCGAGCAAGGTTCTCATGACTTGTTCTGCTGCTCCATCATCTTGCGCCGGCGCTCCGAACGATTTTTGCGGATGCGGCTGACGTCGGCCGACATGTCGGTGTATGCGGCCAGCAGGGCCTGCTCGAAGTCGACAATTTCGCCGCCGTTGGCGCCCTGTGAGGCCTTGGCAGCATTAGCGGTGCCGAAGGCGACCTTGCTGCGTGCAGTCATCACGCCCGGTAGCTTGCTGCCCACCAGGAAGCTTGCCTTGTCGACCTCGACCAGCGGCTTGGTGTCGCCTTCGACCGCGTTGTCGCCGACCCACAGCGCCTTCGGGTCGCGGTCGATGTTCAGCGATAGACTGATGGCCGAGCAGTGCAGCGAGCAGGTGCCGTCGGCGAGGTCATCGGCGTAATGCACGACCATGCGCGAATGATGGAACTGCTTGCGGTCCATGCCGCAGTAAGGGCACTTGGGATGCTTGGCGATGTCATCCACCTGCGGATGCGGATCGGCTGCGGTCCTGGGGGTGAACTGCGCCGGCGTGCCGTCGCCGGGGCAGGCGGCGGGTTGAGCGTTGGCCTTGCCGGCTGCGGCGAGGCCGATGCTGGCAAGGACGGACAACTTGAGGGCTTCTCTACGATCCATGGTGCGCTCCTGTGGATGGCCGGTAGTGACCGGCGCTTGGGACGAGAAATGGAGAGGCTGTTTCCGCGGTTTCATTGACCATGATGAGCGCATTCAATCCGCATCGCCTTGACTTTTGTCTAGCGCGCGGTCCGGCAGGATGCGCGACAACTGCACAGCCAGGGTCTTGTCATTGCCCGCGCCGATGATGCGCCCGCTGATCTGGCCGTTGCGGGCGATGAAAAAGGTCACCGGCAGCCCCTTGACGCCGTATTGCGCGGTGATCGTGCGTTCGGGGTCGAGCACGGCCGAATAGCCCACGCCGAGCCGATCGATGAAGGCGGCCGCGGTCGCGTGATCTTCGCCTACATTGACTGCAAGCACCTCGAGCCCGGTGGCTGCGTATTTGCGCCGAGCGTGCTCGATGCGTTGCATGCTGTCCGGACAATAGCGGCACCATTCGGCCCAGAAGTCGAGGATCACCGGCTGGCCGGCATAGTCCTCGGGAAAGCGGCGTGTGCTGCCGTCAAGATAGTGGGCCTCGAAACGCGGCGCCTGCGTTCCGGTCTTTGGGCCGCCCTCGGGCGCGCCGCAGGCGGCGAGCAGGATGCAGGCGAGGGCGAACATGCATTGCCGCGTCATCAACCGCATCAGGAAAGCAGAATCAGGTTGGAGTTCAGGACCATCAGGCTGGCGATCGCGGCAAACAGCGCAAAGCCCGCCGCAGCAATGCCGGCCAGTTGCGCGCTGGCTTGCGGTGCCAACGCGGCCAGGCTGGGGCGGCCCGCGAATAGCGTCAGCACGCCGGCGGCGACTCCGGCGGCAGCGGCGGCAAACAGCGGCATGTAGAGCAGGTAGCCCTGGTAGCCATAGTCCGGCTTCAGGATGCAGAACGGGCAGTGGTGGTTAGGCTGCTCGTAGACATAGGGTGACACGAAGGCGACCACGCCCATCAACGCAACGAGGAAGGCGGCGGCCGAGCTCGCGCCCACCGCGAGTCCGCTCCATGCTCGCCGCCCTGCGCTGCGCCAGTGCCACAGGGCGAACAGGGTGGTGCTGGCGAGCGTGGCGTAAAACAGCACCATCGCGCGGCGTGGCTCCATTGCGCTGATCTCGCTGGCGACGGTGTCGGCTTCTTCCGAGAACATGCTGCCGCAGCATGAGGTGATGACGTCGGCCTCAAGGCGGATGAAGTAGTTGAACTGCAGCCACAGCACGAGCGCGGCGAGCGGTGCGTAGGCGAGCAGTAGCACGTACTTGAGCCGGGTCAGCGGATAGTCGCGGGCCTGGTTGTCGAGGTGGTTGATTGCCAGCCAGATCACGGCGAAGAAGAACAGTACGAGCTGCGCGTATAGTGCTGGAAAACCGTATGCGTTGGCGTTGAGCGTGCCCACCGCGCACATCGCGCCAACGAACATCACCGACATCTTGTCGGCATTGAACACGAACAGCAGGGTGGACAGGACCTGCAGCCCGCAGACCAGCGCCACCATCATCGAGAACAGGTAGGTCAGGCGCTCGAGTCGCAGTTGGCGTTCGCTGCCACTGCCGATCTGCCAGTGGCGCACCAGCTGCACTGCGAACGGCGAAGCCGTCGCCAGCATGGCCAGGCTCAGGCCGGCGGCCAGCAGCAGGGCGATGATGGCGGGCTGGAAGATCATGGCACTGCCTTGCGCGCGTCGTCGATGCCGATGAGCTGACCGTCGCGCAGCGAATACACCCGGTCCACCACTTCGGATTCGATCACCAGCGGGTCGTGGCTGGTGAGGATGACCGTGCGTCCGGCCTCGGCAAGACGGCGCAGGATGGTGAGGAATTCGGCCGACAGCTTGCTGTCAAGGTTGGCCGTAGGCTCGTCGGCGACCAGGATCTCGGGGTCGTTGATGAGCGCGCGGCAGATCGCCACGCGCTGCTGCTCGCCGCCCGAGAGCCATTCCACCTTGGCGTCGCGACGGTGAGAGAGCTGCATCTCGACGAGCAGCGCTTCGCCACGTTCGAGTAGTTGTGCGCGCGGCGTGCCGCCGGGGTAGCCCGGCAGGATGATGTTCTCGATCGCCGACAGGCCGCGGATCAGGTTGAACTGCTGGAAGATGAAGCCGAAGGTGCTGCGCCGTATTTCGGTCAGGAAGCGTTCGGGCAGGCCGGAGATGTCCTCGCCCTTCAGGCGCACGCGACCTTCGGTCGGGCGCGCGAGGCAGCCGAGGATGGTGAGCAGCGTGGTCTTGCCCGAACCGGAAGGTCCCTTGAGCACGCTGACCTGCGCCGGCGGAATGTCGAGATCGATGCCCTTGAGCGCCCAGTATTCGTTGTGCTGGCCCTGGTTGAAGGCCTTGCGGATGTTGGCGAGTTCGAGCATCGCATCAGCCCCGCATCACGGTGTCGGGGTCGGTGGTTGCTGCGCGCCAGATCGGCACCAGCGTGGCCGCGGTATAGGGCAGCACGGTAAAGACGAATAGCGTCGCCACCTGCAGGCCATCGATCTTCGGCGTCAGTGCGAAACTTGGGTAGAGCACCGCCCAACCCTTGAGTACCGGCTGCAGCAAGGCGAAGTTGCCATGGAAAACGTGGATGTAGGCGGCGACGTAGCCGATCAGGAAGGCGAGCAGCGAGATCACGAAGCCTTCCCAGAACTTCATCGCGATCACATCGCCGGTCTCCCAGCCGATCGCCTTCAGGATGCCGATCTCGCGCTTTTCCTCGGCCGAGAGGCCGGCGGCCTTCTCCCAGGCGAAGATGCCGAAGGCGAGGATGGCGGCCGAAAGTAGCGCCAGCATCATGCCCTCGCGCCAGTCGAAGATGGAGGCGTAGGTGCGTAGCACCTCTTCGCGCAGGATCGGGCGTGAGTCGGGCAGGGCGTTGATGAGCTTGAGGCCGACGTTGCGCACCTCCTGCGGATTGGCGACCGACAGCGCGATATCGGTGTAGTGGCCGGCAGGGTAGGCAAAAAAACTGCGGAAGTCGGCTTCGCTCATTAGCACGAGGTCTGCACTGACGAGCTCGGATTCGTAGGGCAGCACCTCGGAGACGATGAAGGTGTGCAGCTCGCCCGAGTAGGCCCTGAAGGAGATGCCGTTGCCTACGGACAGTCCGCGCGAGCGCTCAAGCGCCGGGCCGACGATGATCTCGCCGTCGGCAATGCTGCGGTCGGCCGGCACCATGAAGGTGTAGTTGGCCTTCAGCACGCTGTCGTAGTAGTAGCCCCACAGCCGGCCCTCGATCTTCTGCACGCCGCGGACGCGCCCGATCTGCTCGATGTAGCCGGGCGGAATGAGGTCGTGGCGGCCGGCGATCAGGCGCTGCAGCACGATCTCGGGGGTGCCCGCCAGCACCCGGGTGGCCTCGTTGCGCAGGGCATGGGTGTACAGCGACACCGACGCGAGCACGAACACGAGCAGGGTGTACACCACCAGCAGGCCCAGGCTCTTGCCCTTGCGTCGCGCCAGCGAGCTGGCGGTGAAATCAATCAGATGGCGCTGCTTCTCGATCCAGCAGTTCATGGCGGTCTAGCAGGGTGGCGGGCGGCGGCAGCAGCGAGCCGGAGGGGAAATGTTCGAGGGCCACGGGGTGGTCCTGGAAGGCGGAGTGCAGATCGGCCTGGGTGAGGTGGCGGGTATAGCGCGCCTCGGTAAACAGCACGATGTCGGACAGGCGCAGGGCTTCGACCAGCTGCTCGGTGCGCTGCAGTGCCGCTTCGCGCGCCCCGCGCTGCCAGGCGGCGTCGGCGAAGGTGGTGATGAAGAGCACGGTCGCCAGCAGCGTGACGCCCAGTACACGGTCAGATGGCCGGCTCATGCGAAGACTCCCGCAGCCCCCAGGCCGATTGCGAGCAGCAGGCCGGAAAGATTGGCGGCGGCGATCGTGTCGCGGATCGGCGGCACCAGTCGTGCAGGGTATGCGGCGTCGGCGAGCAGCTGGCGCGCAGCGCGGATCGAGAATGCCGCGGGCAGCAGCGCGATCGCAGCGCTGGGGGGGAGCTGTCCGGCAACCAGAGCGCTTGCCAGCCACAGGTAGGCGAACGCGACCAGCACACCATAGCCGCGACTGGCGGTGTTCGGGCCCAGGCGCACGACCAGGGTGCGCTTGCCGGCGGCTTCATCTGCGCGGCGGTCGGGGAACTGGTTGATGAACAGGATCGCGGCGACCAGCAGTGCGAACGGTAGCCCCGCCACCAGTGGCAAGGCGGCGATCTCGCCACGCTGGACGTAGTCCGTGCCAAGCACCACCAGCAGCCAGCCCGCGGTGATCGCAACTTCGCCCATGCCGCGCGACATCAGCTTGAACGGCGGCGCGGAGTAGGCCCAGGCCACCAGCAGTCCGGCCAGCCCGATCGCGAGCAGGGTGGGGCCGGATTCGACGGTGAGCCATAGTCCGCCCGGAATCACCGCCGCCAGCAGCAGGTAGCCGAAACGGCGCATTTCGGCCGGGCTGAGAAAACCGTTCTGGATGAAGCGGCTGCCACCGGTGTAGGGGTGGAGCCGTTCGGTATTGAGGGTGTCGGTGCCGTTGAGCGCGTCGAAGTAGTCGTTGATGACGTTTGCCCCGGCATGGGTGATGAGCGCGAACAGGATCGTGACCAGGGCCTTCGCTGCGTCGATGTCCACCCCGTCCGCGACTGCCGCCCCGAGCCCGATCAGCGAGCCGGCGAAGGTCACGGTCAGGAAGGCTGGCCGTGTCGCCGCGAAGTGGCGCGCGACCGGGTTCGGGAAGCTGTCGCGGAGGGGTTTGTCGACGTCCATGCGGATCGCGTGCCGATCAGGGCAGGTCGCCGCGGCGGAAGACCAGGAAGCCGAGCGCGGCGCTCAGTACGCCGAGTGCCGCCGGGTAGACCACTGCGAATACCTTGTAGCCGCCCACGCCGAACAGATCGAGAATCACATAGGCCGAGGGCCCGAGCACGATCAGTTGCGGATCGAACATTGACAGCGCGGCCGTGCGGAAGACCTGCAAGGGGTTGGCGAGCGCGATCGTGACCGCAATTTCGGGCGAAACGCGTTCCTGGATCATCACGCCAAGCAGGATCAGGTCGAGGAAAAGCAGGAAAATCAACCAGGTTAGGAAGGCTGCGCCCTGGGCGACGTCGGTGGTGCGTGCGATCGAGGAGATCAGCATGCCGAAGCCGAGGAAGCACATTGCCATCGCCGCGATCAGCGCAGTGTAGTAGGCGAACATGTTCCACGGCACCTCGATCTGTTGCACGGTGGCCCAGACCACCGCGAGCAACATTGCCGCAAATACCGGCACGAAGATGACGATGTAGCGGCCGACGAACTTGCCCCAGAACCATGCCCACAGCGATACCGGCAGGGAGAGCAGGTATTCGAATACGCCCGCCTCGCGGTCGCCGGCGACCGAGCGCACGGTGGTGATCAGCACGAAGATCGGCAGGATCGCCATCGTCAGCTGGATGTAGGTGACGAGCAGGCGTGACAGGCCGATGAAGCCGAGCACACGCGACTCCGTCAGGCCGAACAGGAAAAGCAGCGCGACGATGCCGCCGAAGACCAGGGTGTAGACCTGGAACCAGCGGGCGCGAAGCGACTCGACGATGTCCAGACGTGCGGTAAGCCAGAACTGTTTCATATGCCTTATTTTCCCTTCGCCAGCGTCTGCTGCCGCATTTCCTCGTAATTCAGGCTGTCTGCAGCCGCCTCGCCGGCGGCGGCGTAGTTGTAGCCCATCGGCGAGGTACGGGTGATGTAGCGCACCTCGCGTGGGTCGTGCCAGACCATTTCGTCGCGACTCTTGCTGTTGAAGTCGGCCACCCACATCCGCGTGGTGGCGTCCGCCATCCATGGGAAGCGGTCGCGCTTTTCCTCCAGCCAGAACACCAGGCAGCCCGGATCGTCGAACTTGAATACGGTGTCTTTGGGGCCACCCTTCAACTGCGCGGCAAAGCGGCGGTCGGAGATCGCCATGCTGCAGCGCACGCAGGTGTCACGGTCCCAGATGATGGATTTCATGCCCTCCGGCCACTTGTCGTCGGTGCAGCCCGACAGTGCAGCGGCGAGCGGCGTGAGCAAAAACCCTCCCACCGCCAGGCGTTCGATGAACTGGCGTCGATGTTGGTTGCACATGCTCAGTGGGGCCTTTCGGTCATGTTCAGGCTGCTGACCAGCCCAGTGTAGCGCGAGACGACGCCCAGGAAGCGCAGCCGGTCGGCGCCAGCGATCTCGCCGCTCCAGGTGGATTCGCCGGCGTGGAAGTCGAACTTCCAGCCTTCGAGCGCTTTGGCGATTGCCGGGTCGGGGTGCTTGAGCACGATGCGGCAGTCGAGCCGGCTGGTCAGCGCGCCCAGGTCGGCGACCTTGTCGTCGAGCACGATGCGGCCGGTGTCCATCTCGATCACCCGGTTCACCAGCGCGGAGACTTCGTCGAGGCGGTGGCTGGAGATGATCATGGTGGCGTTCTGCACCCGGTCGGCGAGCAGGTCGAAGAAGATCTTGCGTGCTTCGGGGTCGAGGTTGGCCGCCGGTTCGTCCATGATCAGCAGTGTGGCTTCGCGGCCGAGTGCGATCGCGATCAGCAGCTTCTGCTTCATGCCGCCCGACAGGCGGACGAACTGGCGCGAGCGGATCGCGTCGATGTCGAGCCCCAGTTGCCGTGCGATGTCGTCTATGCGCGCCGGCGGGGTACTGCACAGGCCGGCGGCGAAGTCGATCAACTGGCCGACCGGCATCTTCAGCGCCGGGGGCAGTTGCGGCACGAAACCGACCTGGGCGAGCACGGTCGCGCGTTCCTCGCGCGGATTGACGCCGTTGATGCTCACCTCGCCTTCATGCACGTACTCACCGAGCAGGCAGCGGATCAGCGTGGTCTTGCCGGCGCCGTTCGAACCGATCAGCGCGATGCGCTCGCCGAGGCCGATCTCAAGCGATACGCCGTCGAGCACCCGCGCGTTGCGGAAGGTCTTGAGGACGTTTTGTAGTCGGATCATGTATCGACTCTTGTTGTGTGTTGCGGATTTACCGGGGTTGGGGCCCCGGGTTGCCTCAGAGTAGTTTCGAGAGGCCCTTGATGTCGTAGCTCAGCGAGCCGGTCGGACATACGTCCACGCACAGACCGCAGCGCGTGCAGTCGGGGCCGAGCGGTACTTCGGGCTCGATCGCACGTCCCTTGATGACTGTGTCGAGCACATGCGGTACCAGGCACACCTTGCGGCAGTCTCCCTCGTGAAAACAGCCATCCAGCTTGTACTTGATGCGGACCGGCGAAAAGATACCCACCACACCGTAGGTGAGGCCGATCGGGCAAGCATATCGGCACCAGGCACGGCGCGAAAAAAAGACCTCGAACACGAGCAGGGCCACCACCCACAGCATGGAGAGGCCGACGCCATAGATCAGAGCGCGCGACAGGATACCAGTCGGCGAGATCGCCTCGAACACGGTGTAGCCGGTGATGATGGCGAGCAGCGCGAACACGATCCAGAACACGGTGCGCAGACGACGGTCGATCGGCTGGTCGGTGACCAGCTTCTTCTTCGCGAGGTAGAGATGGATCTTCTCTGCCCATTCCGCCACCAGGTGATAGGGACAGACCCAGGAGCAGAAGGTTCGTCCGCCAAGCAGGGCCCACAGCAACAACACGGTTGCGGTGCCGATCAGCAGGTTGGTGATGATGTGCTTGTGCGCGAGCATCACCTGCAGCGCCGAGTTCAGGTCGGCCATGTGGAAGCCGATGAAGCGCGATGCGGTGAGCGAGCCTTCCAGCACCTGGATGTCGAGCCAGTACGAGAACACGAACAGCAGGTTGGCAAAGATCAGCGTCGCCCAGCGCCGGTTGCGCCACTTGTGGCTCGGTTTTTCATGCGCGCGCTGGTGCTTGAGTTCCGCGACCACGTCGCGGTTGTTCTTCTTGTAGAAGTGGATCTTCTGCGCCGCCGGGGAAATTTCCTTGGGCTTGTCCGGTTCCTTGCCGAACATGACCTTGATCTGGTCGATGTAGCGGCGGGTCAGCAGCTTGCTCATGATTGCCATACCTCGCGGGCGACGACGGTGATGGAGGCGGGTTCGGTCGGACAGATCATCTCGCACACGCCGCATCCGACGCAGTTCTCATGCACGATCGGCCGTGCGTGCGTCTTGCCGTCGGGGCCGGTGAATTTCTCCAGCGAGATGGCGCCGGCAATGGGACATTCGCGCATGCACAGGTCACACAGCGGAATGTCATAGGGGTGGTCGGCGACCTGAATGGGCTTCCAGCGGTCTACCTTGATGTAGCGCATCTTGCCTTTGAAGTCGGCGCCGCGTGCCTGGCCCTTGAAGCCCTCGCCCTTCATCGCCAGACAGGATTCCGGACGGGTAAGACGAGCAACCCCCATGCGCTCGGTCATGTTGAGCGTGGGTTCGGGATCGCTCATCTTGGCGATCAGGGTCGGCTTCTGGGGCAGCGCCGCGCCATTTCGTACCGGCATGAAATCCGGCTTGTGGTAGGTGAGCGAGCCGGTCGGGCAGGCAAGGACGCATTGCACTGCGTCGCAGGAGAAATCACAGGCCTGCTTACGAGCATCAATGAACGGCGTGCCGACGCCGAAGCCGTCAATGAGGTCGGCAAGATGGATCGCGTTAACCGGACACACCTGCACACACTGGCCGCATTTGATGCAGGACTGGAGGAATTCCTTTTCGTCCAGTGCGCCCGGTGGGCGCAGTCGGTTGGTGCGTGCATAGACCAGCGGCAGGTAGCCCGACAGGCCGGCACCGAGCACGCCACCGGTCAGCAGGATCGTGCGCAACACCTTACGCCGGCCCTGGCGCTGGCGTTCGCGCGAGACCGGCATGCCGTCCTTGCGGGGTGCAGGGGCTGGGGGTTTTTCCTTTTCACTCATGATGCGTTCCCTTCGATGCGTCGCTCCGGCTTGATGTAGAGCGGCTTGTCGTCACGCGCCTGCAGGCTGGGGCTCGAGAATGGCGCGAGGCGTTCGAGAAAATCGAGCAGTTCGAGGACGGGCGAGGTCTTGAAGAAGCGCGCGTTGGGGATTTCCATCCAGATCTGGTCCGCGTAGGCATATTCTTCATGCGCGGTGTCGCCGTAGCCGTCCTCGTCGCGGTCGAAACCCTGGTAAGTGTCGAAGTAGTTGCCGTTCCACTTGTTCTTGACGCCATCGCCCCTGCCGGCCTGATACATGTCGGTCAGGTTGCCCTCGAAGGTGTTGCCGTGCATCTCGTTGCCGCCCAGCTCGCTGGTGAGCTGGATGGCGATGCCATTGAAGGCGAAGCGGTTGTTGACGAAACGGATCGTGGTATCAGGCTGGAAGGGCGAGAGATCGGAGCCCACGCCGACGGCGCAGTAGATGATCTCGTTGTTCTCGAGCAGGACGTCCGAGGATTCCTTGAAGCCCAGCCCCATGCCGGTGGCGCCGGTGGCGTGCGAGATGATGTTGTTGCGCGCTACGCCGCCCTCCGTATACATAAAGTACACTCCGACCGAGTTGTCGTAGAAGCGGTTGTTTTCGACGATGTTTTCGTTGGCGAACATGAAGTGGATCGAATAGCGGCTGCGCCGACCCTCGTTGCCGCGGTAGGTGTTGCGGTGCGAGTACCATGCCACCATGTCGCGGCTGTCGGTGACGAGGTTGTTCTCGATCAGGTTCTCGTTGCTGTACCACAGGCGAATGCCATCGCCGCGCACGCCAAGTTCGAAGTTCTTCGAGCGCACCTTGCTGTTGCGCACGATATTGCGGTCGGACTGTTTGAGGTCGATGCCGAACAGGCAGTCGGCGATGTTCAGGTTCTCGACGAGATTGCCGTGGCCGCGGATGTTCAGACAGGTGTCGTCGGAATCATGCGAGTCGCCTGAGCCGGTGATGGTGAGGTTGCGCAGCACCGCCCGGTTGGTC
>Ga0073904_10000770_pt1 | contig 23242 bp, 21 predicted proteins | sample KloWWTrecipitate_FD_66668 | JGI IMG/M metagenome (GOLD analysis project Ga0073904, IMG submission 66668) | Active sludge microbial communities from Klosterneuburg, Austria, studying microevolution and ecology of nitrifiers - Klosterneuburg... | ecosystem: Engineered > WWTP > Aerobic digester >... | reverse complement strand
CCGCGTCCACGCCGCCCGGTGACACCACCGACGACGGCGCGGACGACCCGCCCCCGTTCGTCGCGAACACCGAGCCGGACACCGGCGAGGCGACCGGGGGCAGCCCTGGCACGCTCGTCGACCTGCGCGTCGGCGCGCACGGCGGGTTCGACCGCGTGGTGCTCGAGCTCAACGGCCCCGGCCTGCCCGGCTGGAACGTGCGCTACGTCGACGAGGCCGTCGGCGACGCCAGCGGGCTCACCGTCGACGTCGAGGGCGACGCCATCCTCGAGGTGACGCTCTTCCCGGTGGCCTACCCGGAGGACGCCACGGGCTTCTACGACGGGCCGGACGCGGTCTCCGTCGCGGGCACCGAGGTGGTCACCGAGGCCGTCTTCAGCTCCCTCTTCGAGGGGTACCTGCAGGCCTTCGTCGGGGTCGACGGCGGGCAGCACCCGTTCCGCGCCTACTCCCTGACGGACCCGGCGCGGATCGTCGTCGAGGTGCGGACCGACTGACGCGCTGCGGTCGGTCGCCGGGCGACGTGCCAGCGCGGCCGTCCGGGAGCCGCTACTCGCCCTCGGCCTTGTGCGGCCGGGCGAGCAGCAGCGCCGCCATCCGCTCCACGGGCAGACCCTGGTGCAGCACGGCCACGACGGCGGCGGTGATGGGCATCTCGACGCCCACCGTCCCGGCGAGCTCGAGCACCGACGTGGAGGACTTGACGCCCTCCGCCGTGCCGCCCGTCGCCGCGACCGCCTCGGCGAGGGTCATCCCCTGGCCGATGTGCACCCCGAGGGTGTGGTTGCGTGACAGCGGCGAGGCGCACGTGGCGACGAGGTCACCCATCCCCGCGAGGCCGGCGAACGTCTCGGCGTCCGCCCCCAGCGCGAGGCCGAGGCGCGTGATCTCCACCAGCCCGCGCGTGATGACGGTCGCCATGGTGTTGTGCCCGTAGCCGCTGCCCTGCGCGATCCCCACCGCCACCGCGATGACGTTCTTCACGGCGCCGCACAGCTCGACCCCGACGACGTCGGTGTTGGTGTAGGGCCGGAAGTACGAGGTCGCGCAGGCGCGCGCCACCCGCCGCGCGGTGGCCTCGTCGAGGGCGGCCACGACCGTCGCCGTGGGCTGGTGCTCCGCGATCTCGCGCGCGAGGTTGGGGCCGGAGAGCACCGCCACGCGCTCGGCGGGGACGGCGAGCGCCTGGCCGACCACCTCGCTCATCCGCTGGTCGGACGCGAGCTCGACGCCCTTCATGAGCGAGACGACGACGGCGTCCCGGTCCACCAGCCCCGCGAGCGGCTCGAGGGTGGCGCGTGCGCTCTGGGCCGGCACCGCGACGGCGACGAGCTGCGCCCCGGCCAGCGCGCGCGCCGCGTCGGTGGTCGCCGTGACGCCGCCTGGCAGCACGATCCCCGGCAGGTAGGCCTCGTTCGTGTGCCGCTGGGCGATCTCGTCGCAGACCTCGGCGCGCCGGCCCCATACCGTGACCTCGCAGCCGGCGTCGGCCAGCACGGCGGCGAAGGTCGTCCCCCAGCTCCCCGTGCCCAGCACGGCCACGCGGGTGACGCTCACGCCGCGCCCTCGGCCGGACGGCGCCAGACGAAGCGCTCCGCCGGGGCCCGCTCGCCGCGGATCGCCTCGAGCTGGGCCGTGATCGCGGCCATGATCCGCTCGGTCGCCTCGCGCAGCACGGCGGCATCCTGCGGGCGGTCGTAGAGGTCGGACAGGTCGACGGGCGGGCCTGCGACGACCGTCACGAGCTGGCGCGGGAAGGGCTTGAGGACCTTGGAGTACCGCCCCAGCACCCGGTGCGCGCCCCACTGGGCGACGGGGACCACCGGTGCGCGCGTGGTCAGGGCGAGCCGGGCGACACCCGTCTTGCCCTGCATCGGCCACAGGTCGGGCTCGCGTGTCAGGGTGCCCTCGGGGAACACCGCGACGCACTCCCCCTGGGCGAGCGCGTCGATCGCGGACTGCAGGGACTGGACCGCGGTGGCGGTGCCCCGGTGGACGGGGATCTGGCCCGTTGCCCGCAGCGTGCGGCCCAGCACGGGCACGTCGAACAGCGACGCCTTGGCCAGCAGCCGCGGTGCGTGCCCGTGGTCGTAGAGGAAGTGGGAGAACGTCAGCGGGTCGAGGTTCGTGACGTGGTTCGCCGCCACGATGAGCCCGCCGGGCTGGTTCAGGTGCTCCCCGCCGCTCCACGCGTGCGTCGTCACCGACGTCATGAAGGGGCGCACGATGCGCGCCAGGTTGCGGTACGCGCGGTTCGATCGCTGAGGTGCCGGCACGGGAGCCGATGCTACCGGCCCGTGGGCCGGCCGGACCGGCGACGCCGCCCGTCCGTCCGGTGTCGGCGCGCGGACCTCAGCCCTGCGTGAACTCGGCGCCCAGGGCGGCGAGCTTGTCCTGGAAGTGCTCGTAGCCGCGGTCGATGAGGCCGATACCGTGCACCTCGGAGGTCCCCTTGGCCGCGAGCGCCGCGATGAGGTGGCTGAACCCGCCGCGCAGGTCCGGCACCTCGATCTCGGCGGCGGCGAGCGGCGTGGGGCCGGAGATGACGGCCGAGTGGTAGAAGTTCCGCTGGCCGAACCGGCAGGCGTGCCCACCCAGGCACTCGCGGTAGACCTGGATCGTGGCGCCCATGCCGACGAGGGCGTCGGTGAAGCCGAAGCGGTTCTCGTAGACCGTCTCGTGGACGATCGACAGTCCCTTGGCCTGCGTGAGGGCGACGACGAGCGGCTGCTGCCAGTCGGTCATGAAGCCGGGGTGGACGTCGGTCTCCAGCACGATCGAGCGCAGGTCCCCGCCGGGGTGGAAGAACCGGATGCCGTCGTCGAACACCTCGAACTCGCCGCCGACCTTGCGGAAGGTGTTGAGGTAGGCGGTCATCTCGGGCTGCGACGCCCCGCGGACGGTGATGTCCCCCGCGGTGGCCAGGGCGGCCGACGCCCAGGACGCCGCCTCGATGCGGTCCGACAGCGCGGTGTGCTGGTAGCCCCGCAGGCGCGGCACACCCTCGATCCGGATGACCCGGTCCGTGTCGACCGAGATGATCGCGCCCATCTTCTGCAGCACGTTGATGAGGTCCATGATCTCGGGCTCGATCGCCGCGTTGGACAGCTCCGTGAGGCCCTCGGCGCGCACCGCCGTGAGCAGCAGCTGCTCCGTGGCGCCGACGCTCGGGTACGGCAGGGTCACCTTGGTGCCGTGCAGGCCCTGAGGTGCGCGCAGCTCGATGCCCTGCTCGCGCTTGACCACCTCGGCGCCGAACTGCCGCAGGATGTCCAGGTGGTAGTTGATCGGCCGGTCGCCGATCCGGCAGCCACCCAGGTCGGGGATGAACGCCTCGCCCAGCCGGTGCAGCAGCGGGCCGCAGAACAGGATGGGGATGCGGCTCGCGCCGGCGTGGGCGTCGATGTCCGCAACGTGCGCCGACTCGACGTCGGTGGGGTCAAGGTGCAGCGTGCCGGCCTCGTCGTCGGCCACGACGCTGACACCGTGCAGCTCGAGGAGCCCGGTGACCACCGCGACGTCGCGGATCTTCGGGACGTTGCGCAGCACGCTCGGCCCCTCGCCGAGGAGCGCGGCGACCATCGCCTTCGAGACGAAGTTCTTGGCGCCGCGCACGGTGATCTCCCCGTGCAGCGGCAGCCCACCATGGACCTGCAGGACGTCGCGCATCTGCCCATCGTCGCCTACCGGGGCGGGAACGTCACATCCCCGGGGCGCTGGGCGCGTGGAGGTCGGGTGCAGGTCCTGCGCTGCGCCGACCGCGGACGTACCGTCGGGGTGGACGGCGGTGCGGGCGGCGGGTCGGGCCCCGAGGTGCCCGGCCCGCCCTGGACGAGGCGGGGAGCACGGGATGCGGTACGGGTTCGTCGGGAGCTTCGGCGGCGCCGCGCAGGTGCTCGCCCTGGCCGAGCAGACCGAGGCGCACGGCTGGGACGGCTTCTTCACGTGGGACGGGATCAGCGTCGGCCCGATGGACACCTGGGACCCGTGGGTGCTGCTCGGCGCCGCGGCGGCGCGCACCGAGCGGGTCACCCTCGGCGCGATGGTCTTCCCCCTGGCCCGGCGCCGGCCATGGAAGGTCGCCCGGGAGGCGCTGACCGTCGACCACCTGTCGGGCGGGCGGCTCGTCGTCCCGGTGGGCCTCGGCGTCGGAGACGACGGCGGCTTCTCGCGCGTCCGCGGCGAGGCCGCCACCTCGCGCGAGCGCGCCGAGCGGCTCGACGAGGCGCTGGCGATCCTCGACCGCGCCTGGACCGGCGAGCCGTTCTCGTGGGACGGGCGGCACTACGCCGTGACCGACCTGCAGATCGGCCCGCCGCCCGTCCAGCGCCCGCGCGTGCCGATCTGGGTGGTGGGTGCCTGGCCGGCCGAGCGGTCGATGGAGCGCGCGGCGCGGTGGGACGGCGTCGTGCTCCAGCGCGCGCGCAGCATGGTGCCGCTGACGCCGGCGGACGTCGCCGAGGCGGTCGCGTGGCTCACCGGGCGCCGCGCGCTGCTGCGGGCGGAGGGCTACCCGCTGGGCGCGGCCTACGACGTCGTCGTGAGCGATGCCTCACCGGACCACCCGGCCGCCGCGGCCGCGCACGTCGAGGCCTTCCGCGAGGCGGGCGCGACGTGGTGGGTCGAGGCACGGTGGGACCCCGAGAAGGCCACCCCCCATGCCCTGCTGGACCGCATCCGCCAGGGCCCGCCCGTCGGCTGAGCGCGCCGCGTCGTACGCGGGTCCGCCCCCGTCCCACGGCCCGCCGCACGCCCCGCCGCACGCCCCGCCGCACGCCCCGCCGCACGCCCCGCCGCGGTCGTCGTGGCGGTCGTCGTGGCGGCCGATGTGACGGGTGGTGCGGGTGAGCAGGGTCCCGCGCACCGCGAGCACCACCAGCACCACGTGCCGCTACGACGACCGCAGGGAGCGACTGGGCACCGGCCAGTCCGCCACCGGGCGGGCCCGCGGTCGGGCGAGTCCGCCGCCCGCTGCGTCGAGCGCGGCTCAGCGCAGCGCGTCGTCCCCGTGCAGCGGCGTGCCGACGGGCCGGGCCGCCACGATCTCGACGGGCGGCAGGTGCTTGGCCGGCAGGGTCAGCGGCCGCCACGAGGCGCGGGTCTGCTCGAAGTCGGTGATCTCTGCCTCGTGCTGCAGGGTCAGGCCGATGTCGTCCAGCCCCTCCATGAGGCGCCAGCGCGTGTAGTCGTCCACCTGGAACGGCACGACGACGTCGCCGCAGCGCACCTGCTTCGCGACGAGGTCGACCGTCACCTCGATGCCCGGCTGGGACTCGATGACCTTCCACAGCAGCTCGATGTCCTCCTGGGCGAGCTGGGCCGCGAGCAGCCCCTGCTTGCCGGAGTTGCCGCGGAAGATGTCGGCGAACCGGGCGGACAGCACCGCCTTGAAGCCGTAGTCCTTGAGCGCCCACACGGCGTGCTCGCGCGACGAGCCCGTGCCGAAGTCCGGGCCGGCGACGAGCACGGAGCCCGACGAGTACGCGGGCTGGTTGAGGACGAACTCCGGGTCCCCGCGCCAGGCCGCGAACAGCGCGTCCTCGAACCCGGTGCGCGTGACGCGCTTGAGGTAGACCGCGGGGATGATCTGGTCGGTGTCGACGTTGCCCCGACGCAGCGGGACCCCGACGCCGGTGTGCTGGGTGAACTGCTCCATGACGCTCTCCAGTTCTCGGTCGGGCCGGTCAGACGGCCGGGACGGTCGGGGCGCCGACCAGGGGTGAGCCGTCCGGCACCGCGACGTCGGGGCCCAGGTCGGCGACGGAGGACAGGGTGCCGCGGATGGCCGTGGCGGCGGCGACCAGGGGCGAGACGAGGTGCGTGCGCCCGCCCTTGCCCTGTCGGCCCTCGAAGTTGCGGTTGGAGGTCGACGCGCTGCGCTCCCCCGGTGCCAGCTGGTCCGGGTTCATGCCCAGGCACATCGAGCAGCCGGCGTTGCGCCACTCGGCGCCGAAGTCGAGGAAGATCTGGTCGAGCCCCTCGGCCTCGGCCTGCAGGCGCACCCGGGCCGAGGACGGCACGACCAGGACGCGCAGCGACGCGGCCTTGGTGCGGCCGACGAAGAGCTTGGCGACCGAGCGCAGGTCCTCGATCCGGCCGTTGGTGCACGAGCCGATGAAGACGGTGTCCACGGCGATGTCGCGCAGCGGCATGCCGGGGGTCAGGCCCATGTACTCCAGTGCGCGCTCGGCCGTGACCCGCTCGTTCTCGTCCGCGATCTGCGCCGGGACCGGCACGTTCGCGGACAGCGGCAGGCCCTGGCCGGGGTTGGTGCCCCACGTGACGAAGGGCTCGAGGTCCTCGGCGCGCAGCACGACCTCGGCGTCGAAGACGGCGTCGTCGTCCGAGCGCAGCGTCCGCCAGTACTCGACGGCGGCGTCCCAGTCGGCGCCCTCCGGCGCGTGCGGGCGACCCTGGAGGTAGTCGAAGGTCGTCTGGTCGGGCGCGATCATCCCGGCGCGCGCGCCGGCCTCGATCGACATGTTGCAGATGGTCATCCGGGCTTCCATCGACAGCGCGCGGATCGCCTCGCCGCGGTACTCCAGGACGTAGCCCTGGCCCCCGCCGGTCCCGATCTTGGCGATGATCGCCAGGATGATGTCCTTGCTCGTCGTGCCGGAGGGCAGCGCGCCGTCGACCGTGATGGCCATCGTCCTGAACGGCGCCAGCGGCAGGGTCTGGGTGGCCAGCACGTGCTCGACCTCGCTGGTGCCGATGCCGAAGGCCAGGCCGCCGAAGGCGCCATGGGTGGAGGTGTGCGAGTCGCCGCAGACGACCGTCAGTCCTGGCATCGTCAGGCCGAGCTGCGGGCCCACCTGGTGGACGATCCCCTGGTCGGCGTCGCCGAGCGAGTGGATCCGCACGCCGAACTCGGCGGCGTTGTTGCGCAGCGTCTGGATCTGGGTGCGGCTGGTGAGGTCGGCGATCGGCAGGTCGATGTCGAGCGTCGGGGTGTTGTGGTCCTCGGTGGCGATCGTCAGGTCCGGGCGGCGGACCGGGCGACCGGCGAGACGCAGGCCCTCGAAGGCCTGGGGGCTGGTCACCTCGTGCACGAGGTGCAGGTCGATGTAGAGCAGGTCCGGCGCCCCGTCGGTGCCCCGTCGCACGATGTGCGCGTCCCAGACCTTCTCCGCCAGCGTGCCGGCCATGACACTTCCTCTCGGGTCGTCCACCTGCTGTGGACCGGTACCAGTTCGGTGCGACCACTTGCGTCTCAGCCCGCGAGACGGCAGTATCGCCCTATGGACAACTCTAGCGGAGTCGGCGTCCTGGACAAGGCCGCAGCGGTCCTCAGTGCCCTCGAGGCCGGTCCAGCCACGCTCGCGCAGCTCGTCGCCGCCACCCATCTTGCCCGACCGACGGCCCATCGGCTGGCCGTCGCGCTCGAGCACCACCGCCTCGTGGCCCGGGACATGCAGGGTCGGTTCGTGCTCGGCCCGCGGCTGTCGGAGCTGAGCACGGCCGCCGGCGAGGACCGCCTGCTCGCCGCCGCCAACCCGGTGCTCGCCGCGCTGCGCGACCACTGCGGGGAGAGCGCGCAGCTCTACCGCCGCCAGGGCGACCAGCGGATCTGCGTCGCCGCGGCGGAGCGGCCCATCGGCCTGCGCGACTCCATCCCCGTGGGCGCCACGCTGACCATGCAGGCCGGCTCGGCCGCGCAGATCCTGCTCGCCTGGGAGGAGCCCGACCGCCTGCACCGCGGGCTGCAGGGCGCACGGTTCACCGCGACGATCCTGTCCGGCGTCCGACGTCGCGGCTGGGCGCAGTCGGTCTCCGAGCGGGAGGCCGGCGTGGCGTCGGTCTCCGCCCCGGTGCGCGGCTCGTCCGGTCGCGTCGTGGCGGCGGTCTCGATCTCCGGCCCCGTCGAGCGGCTCACCCGCCAGCCGGGACGCCTGCACGCGGGAGCCGTCGTGGCGGCAGCCAACCGGCTCACCGAGGTGCTGCGCCGCACGGGCGACTGACCGACCCCGGACAGCGCAAGGGCCCGGTCACCTGGTGACCGGGCCCTTGCGACGTGTACCCCCAAGGGGATTCGAACCCCTGTTACCGCCGTGAGAGGGCGGCGTCCTAGGCCACTAGACGATGGGGGCCAGGACTGGCTTCACCCCCGCGGGGGATCGACCGGCGACAACCATACAGCATCGGCACCGCGCCATGAACCCGCAGGTCACAGCCGTGCACGCGCTGGGGTACCAGGACTCGAACCTAGACTAAGTGAACCAGAATCACTCGTGCTGCCAATTACACCATACCCCATGGGGTATCCGAGGGGGCCGGGGCGGGCACTCCCGTGAGGGAGAACCGCTGCCCGAACCGGACGGCGTACCGGCGGGGAACTCTACCGGAGCGCAGGGGTGCTTCCAAACCACCAGCCCGGCAGGGCAGGTCGCGACCCGGCGGCGACCCCGATCCCGTACCCGGCCACCCCCGGCGTGCGACCATGCCGGACGTGACACCCGCGCCCGCACCCACCTCCCGTCCCGAGCTGGTCGGCACCCACGGGATGGTCGCCGCGACGCACTGGCTCGCCGCGCAGTCGGGGATGGCCGTCCTCGATCGCGGCGGCAACGCGTTCGACGCTGCCGTGGCGACCGGCCTGGTGCTGCACGTCGTCGAGCCGCACCTCAACGGGCTGGGCGGGGACGTGCCGGTCATCGGCGCGGTCGCCGGCAGCGGTGCACCGTTCGTGCTGTGCGGTCAGGGCACCGCCCCGGCGGCCGCGACCATCGCCGCCTTCGCCGACCTCGGACTGGACGAGATCCCCGGGACCGGGCTGCTGCCCGCCGTCGTGCCGGGCGCCTGGGGCACGTGGATGGACCTGCTCGCCCGCTACGGCACGTGGACGGTGCACGACGTCGTCGCCCCGGCGTTGGGGTATGCGCGCGACGGGCACCCGCTGCTCGCCCAGGCCGCCGCGACGATCGAGCGCGTGGCCGAGCTGTTCGCCAGGGACTGGCCGACCTCCGCCGCGCTGTACCTGCCGGGCGGGCGCTTGCCGCTGCCCGGGGCGCGGTTCACCAACCCCGCACTCGCGGACACCCTCCAGCGCCTCGTGGCGGCAGCCGACGCGCACGCCGACCGCCTGGCCGGGATCGAGGCGGCCCGCGCAGCGTTCTACGAGGGCTTCGTCGCCGATGCGGTCGACGCGTTCTGCACCCGGGCCGTGCCCGACAGCTCGGGACGGGCGCACCGCGGGCTGCTCACCGGCGCCGACCTCGCCGCGTGGCGGGTGCGCGAGGAGGCGCCCGTGACGGTCGAGGTCTTCGGCCGGACGATCGCCAAGACCGGGCCGTGGGGCCAGGGGCCCGCGCTGCTGCAGCAGCTGCTCGTGCTGGCCGGGATGGACCTGGCCGACACCCGCCCCGGCTCCGCGGAGCTGGTGCATGCCGTCGTGGAGGGCGCCAAGCTCGCCATGGCGGACCGTGACGCCTGGTACGGCGACCCCGACCACACCGAGGTGCCCCTCGCGACGCTGCTGTCCCCCGCCTACGCCGACGAGCGGCGCCGGCTCATCGGGCCCGACGCCTCCGACGAGCTGCGGCCGGGGTCCGCGGGCGGATGGCCGGTGCTGCCGCGGACGGTCGTCACCTCAGCAGCGCGGGCCCGCCACGGTCGGGGCGGCCGGACGCCCGACGACGGCGCCGCCGGCATCGGTGAACCGACCTTCGCCCGCGCACCCCGCGACGGCACAGCACCCGACGGAACGGTGCGCGGCGACACCTGCCACCTCGATGTCGTCGATCGCTGGGGCAACGCGGTCTCGGTCACCCCCAGTGGCGGCTGGCTGCAGAGCTCGCCGACGATCGCCGCGCTCGGCTTCGCGCTGCCCACCCGGGCGCAGATGTTCTGGCTCGAACCCGGCCTGCCCGGCTCGCTCGGCCCCGGGCGCCGCCCACGCACCACCCTGAGCCCCACCCTCGTGCTGCGCGACGGGGTGGCGGAGCTCGCCTGCGGGACGCCGGGCGGGGACCAGCAGGACCAGTGGCAGGTGCCGTTCCTGCTGCACCACCTCGTCTACGGGATGAACCTCCAGGAGGCGATCGACGCACCCGCGTGGCACACCACCCACCTGGTGTCCTCCTTCGCCCCGCGCACGGTCACCCTGCGCGGGGTCCACGCCGAGGACCGGCTGGGACCGGACGTGCTCACGGACCTGCGCCGCCGCGGGCACGACCTCACCGTCGAGGGGCCGTGGTCGCTCGGTCGGCTCACCGCCGCCGGCACCCGGCCCGACGGGATGCTGCGGGCCGCGGCGACGTCGCGCGGCATGCAGGCCTACGCGGCGGGACGCTGATGGACCCGCTGTCATGGCTGCTCGTGCTGGGCGCGGGCGTGCTGGCCGGCACGGTCAACACCATCGTGGGCGCGGGCACCCTGCTGACGTTCCCGCTGCTCGTCGCCCTGGGTGTCCCGCCCCTGACGGCCAACGTCTCGAACACCGTCGGCCTCGTGCCCGGGTCGGTCACCGGAGCATGGGGCTACCGCCGCGAGCTGGCCGGGACATGGCCGACGGTGGCGCGCATGGCGGTGCTGTCCGCCGTGGGCGGGGTGGCCGGCGGGCTCCTGCTGCTCGCCGCCCCCGCCGCGACGTTCACCGCCGTCGTGCCGTGGCTGCTGGTCCTGGCCGCCGGTCTCGCCGCCGCCCAGCCCCGGGTGGCAGCCTGGGTGCGTCGGCGGGCCGGCGAGGAACCGGCCGAGGGACCGGCGGACCAGCCGGGTGCCGCGCGGCCCGCCGCGGGGCTCGACGGGTCCACCCGGCCGCTCACCCCCGGCCTCGCGGCCGGGATCGCGGCGACCGGGGTGTACGGCGGCTACTTCGGCGCCGCCCAGGGGGTGCTGCTCATCAGCCTGCTGGGGATCGGCTGGACCACCCACCTGCACCGCGCCAACGGCGCCAAGAACGTCCTGGCGGGCACCGCCAACCTCGTCTCGGCCGCCGTGTTCGTCGTCGGCGGGGCCGTCGACTGGCGGATCGCGGGGTTCGTCGCCGTGGGCTCTGCCGTCGGCGGTGTGCTGGGCTCCCGGATCGGTCGACGCATCCCCGCGCCCGCGCTGCGCGGACTCATCGTCGTCGTGGCGCTGGCCGCCGCCGTCGCCCTGTGGCTGCGCCCCTGACCCGCGGTGCGGGCCTCGGTGCGGACCCTCAGTGCCGGCGCGGCACCAGCCACCGGCTCGCGTGCGGGGGCAGCCACACGTTCCCGTCGTCCGCCACCTCCACGAGGTGCCCGCTGAGCTGGTCGACGGCATCCGCCAGGCCCAGGCCCTCGAGCCGCCAGCCGGGGAACGGCCGCCACTGGTCGGTGACGTTGTACAGCGCGAGGAACGAGCCCAGCGGGTGGGGGCGCAGCACCGGCAGCACGCCGGGGTCGGACGCGTCGAGCACGTGCGCCGCGACCGAGGCGTCGAGGTAGGGGCTGGCCGCCCGCACCCGGATGAGGTGGGCCATCCCGGTGAAGACCCGCTCCTCGACCGTGCCGTGCACGTGCCGGCGGTCGGCGACGGCCCAGTCCATCCGCGGACGGTGCACCCAGCGGCTGTCGTCCTCGTGGCCGGGCTCGGCGGCCCAGGACTCGTCGTTGGGCAGCCCCAGCTCGTCGCCCATCCACAGCACGGGGATGCCGCCGAAGCCCAGGACGATCGCGTAGACGAGCAGCAGGCGGTCGATCGCGACCTGCGTCGCGGCCTCGTCGCCCGCCGCCACCGCGGCGTCGAGGCCGACGAGGGCCGCGGCCGAGCCGCTGACCCGACGGTCCCCGGTCGCCGGGTTGTACTGGAACACCTCGCCGCGCGCCGTCGACCCCGGGAACAGGCCGAGGTAGTAGTCCGAGAGGAACGCACGGTGCTGGTAGCCGTTCAGCCCCACCGCCGCCGCGTCGCCGTCGTCGATCGCCCACCCGATGTCGTCGTGGCAGCGCACGTAGGTGATCCACGCCGTGCTCGCCGGGGCCGGCGGGATCTGCTGCAGCGCGCGCACGCCGAGCCGGGCGTCCTGGGCCGCGAGCATCGACCAGATCTGCACCATGAGGCTGTTGTGGTACGCGATGTCGCTGACCTTGCCGTGGTGCTCGCCCTGCCCGAGGTAGGCCGCGAGGTCCGACGGCGCGACGATCGCCTCAGCCTTGAAGATCACCCCGGGGGCGACCACCCGGACCAGCGCGCGCAGCGCCTGGGTGATCGCGTGCACCTGGGGCTCGTTCTGGCAGCTCGTGCCCATGGCCTTCCACATGAACGCGATCGCGTCGAAGCGCAGCACCTCGACGCCGGCCGCGGCGAGGAAGAGCACGATCTCGGCGTACTCGGCGAACACCTCGGGGTTGGTCCAGTTGACGTCCCACTGCCACGCGTTGAAGGTCGTCCAGACCCAGCCGCCGAGATCGGGGTCCCACGTGAAGTTGCCGGGCGCGAAGTCGGGGAACACCTCGGGCAGGCTGCGCTCGTAGGCGTCCGGCTCGGTGCGGTCCGGGTAGACGTAGAAGTAGTCGCGGTACCGCTGGTCGCCCGCCCGGGCAGCCGTCGCCCACGCGTGCTCCCGCGCCACGTGGTTGAGCACGAGGTCGGCGACGAGGCTGATCCCCTCGGCGCGCAGGGCGGACGCGAGGTCGCGCAGGTCGTCCATGGTGCCGAGGTCCGAGCGCACGGAGCGGTAGTCCGCGACGGCGTACCCGCCGTCGTTGTCGCCGTCGCGCGGCTGCAGCAGCGGCATGAGGTGCAGGTAGGTGACGCCGAGGTCCTTGAGGTACCCGATGTGCCGGCGCACGCCGTCGAGGGTCCCCGCGAACCGGTCCGCGTAGCACGCGTAGCCCACCATGTGCTCGGACTGGAACCAGCCCGGGTCCAGCGTGCGCGCCATGTCGAGCCGCGCGAGCTCGGGGTCGCGGTCGCGGAACGCCGTCGCGGCCAGCCGCAGCAGGCGGGCGTCGAGCGCCTCGACCTGCCAGGCGGGGTAGACCCCGGCGAGGCCGGCGTGCAGGTCGGGCCACCATCGGGCGACCCGCAGCTCGAAGAGCTCACGGCGGTCCGGGCTCAGGCCCGCGAGCACGTCGGCGACGGCCGTGACGTCGGGGGTGGCACTCATCTGCCCGGCTCCTCGTGACTCGTGACGCGACGGCACCTGGGGCTCGCCGTCGAGCCTCGGTCGCAGGGTGCAATCGCTTGCACCCTAGTGGAGCGGGGCCCGCCCTGCGAGAGCCGTCAGCCCGCGAGACCGAGCCTGCGCGGCACCTCGTCGAGCGAGGTCACGACGTGCACGCCGGCCGACCGGCCCGCGGCGATCTCCTGGGCCGCGAGGTGGACGCGCCGGGGCCCGGGCCGGTCCAGCCACACCCCCACGAGCCCCGCCGCGACGGCGGCCCTGGCGTCGACGTCGAGCTCGTCACCGACGTAGGCGGTGCGTCCGGGCTCCGTGCCCAGACGGCGGCAGGCCTCGAGGAACACCGCAGGGGCCGGCTTGCCCACGCCGAGCGTGTCGACGCCCACGAGCATCGGCACCCGGTCGGCCAGCCCCGTCCGCTCGAGCTTGCTCGTCTGGTAGGCGACCGCTGCGTTGGTCAACGCGCCCAGTCGCACCCCGGCGGCGAGCAGCCGGTCGACGGTTCCGGAGGCGTCCGCGTGCGCGGCCCACGCGCCGGAGAACCCCGCCTCGAACACCGCGTTCCAGCGCTCGTACCCCGCGTCGTCCAGCACCGGGCCGCCGAAGGCGCCGTGCAGCTCGTTGGCCCGCGCCATCCGCTGGACCTCGTACGGCACCTCGCCGCGCGTGTACGCGCGGTAGTGGCCGCCGACGTCGGCGCGCCACGTCGCGAGCACCTCGCCGTGGCGCTCGGCCGGCAGGTGCGGCAGGTAGGCGGTGACCACGACGTCGAGCGCCGCGACGAACGCCCCACGGGTGTCGACGAGCGTGTCGTCGACGTCGAACAGGACGCCGTCGACCAGCGGTCGGCCGGTCGTCACAGGCTCGCGCGCAGCGCCGCCAGCCGCGCGAGGGTGGACTCCCTGCCCAGGATCTCCATCGACTCGAACAGCGGCGGGGAGACCTTGCGCCCCGACAGCGCCGTGCGCAGCGGTGTGAAGGCCAGCCGCGGCTTGAGCCCCAGGCGGTCGACCAGCGCGGCGGTGAGCGCCGCCTGCGTCGCGGCTGTGGTGAAGCCGTCCGCCGGCAGCGCGGCGAGCGCGGTCGACGCGGCGTCGAGCACGGCCCCGGCGTCCTCGCGCAGCGCGGCGCGCGCGTCGTCGGCGACCACCAGCGCGTCGTCGGCGACGAAGAGGAAGCCGAGCATCCCCACGGCCTCGCCGAGCAGGGTCATCCGCTCCTGGACCAGCGGGGCGGCCACGACGAGGACGGCGCGCTCGTCGTCGCGCAGCGCGTCCCACGTCGCGGCCGAGACGACGTCCGCTGCGTGCAGGTACGGGACCAGGCGCGTGCGGAAGTCCTCCGGCGCCAGCATCCGCACGTGCGTGCCGTTGATGGCCTCGGCCTTCTTGAGGTCGAAGCGCGCGGGGTTGGGGTTGACGTCCACGACGTCGAACGCGGCGACCAGCTCGTCGACCGTGAAGATGTCGCGGTCCGCCGCGATCCCCCAGCCCAGCAGCGACAGGTAGTTGAGCAGGCCCTCGGGGGTGAACCCGCGGTCGCGGTGCAGGAAGAGGTTGGACTCCGGGTCCCGCTTGGAGAGCTTCTTGTTGCCCTCCCCCATGACGTACGGCAGGTGGCCGTACACGGGCTCGACGGTCGCGACGCCGATGGCGATGAGGGCGCGGTAGAGCACCACCTGGCGCGGGGTCGAGGACAGCAGGTCCTCGCCGCGCAGCACGTGCGTGATGCCCATGAGGGCGTCGTCGACCGGGTTGGTCAGCGTGTAGAGCGGCTGGCCGTTGCCGCGCACGATGACGAAGTCGGGCACCGAGCCGGCGGCGAAGGTCAGCTCACCGCGGATGAGGTCCGTGAACGTCACGGCGTCGGCGGGCATCCGGATCCGCAGCACCGCCTCGCGTCCCTCGGCGCGGTAGGCCGCCACCTGCTCCGGCGTCAGGTCTCGGTCGAACCCGTCGTAGCCGAGCTTGGGGTCGCGGCCGGCCGCGCGGTGCCGGGCCTCGACCTCCTCGGGGGTCGAGAACGACGCGTACGCGAAGCCCGCCTCGAGCAGCCGGTGCGCGACGTCGGCGTAGATGTCGAGGCGCTGCGACTGCCGGTACGGCTCGTGCGGGCCGCCCACCTCGACGCCCTCGTCCCAGTCCAGGCCGAGCCAGCTCATCGCGTCGAGCAGCTGGCGGTAGCTCTCCTCGCTGTCGCGCGCCGTGTCGGTGTCCTCGATCCGGAACACGAAGGTGCCGCCGACGTGCCGGGCGTAGGCCCAGTTGAACAGGGCCGTGCGGATGAGGCCGACGTGCGGCGTCCCGGTGGGCGAGGGGCAGAAGCGGACGCGCGTGGCAGTCCCGGAGACAGGCGTGGTGGGCACGCCGTCAGCGTAGTCGGCGGCAGCGCTGGACCGACCGGCGCCCGATCAGTCCCGGCGGACCACCGGGTTGCGCAGCACACCGATCTCCTCGACCTCGACCTCGACGACGTCGCCGTGCACGATCGGCCCCACCCCGGCCGGCGTACCCGTGAGGATGACGTCGCCCGGCAGCAGCGTGAAGGCGGCCGAGATGTAGGAGATGAGGTGCGCGACGTCGAAGACCATGTGCGCGGTGTTGCCGTCCTGCCGCATCTCGCCGTTGACCCGGGCGCTGATCTCGAGGCCGTCGACCTCGAGGCCCGGGACGATCCACGGGCCGAGGGGGCATGAGGAGTCGAAGCCCTTGGCCCGGGCCCACTGCCCGTCGGTGCGCTGCGCGTCGCGGGCGGTGACGTCGTTGGCCACCGTGTAGCCGAAGACCTGGTCCAGCGCGCGCTCCGGGGAGACGTCCTTGGTGACCTTGCCGATGACGACGGCGAGCTCGGCCTCGTGGTGCACCTCGGTGGTCCACGCCGGCAGCACGATGGGGTCGTCCGGCCCGATGACGCTCGTGTTGGGCTTGAGGAACAGCAGCGGCTCCGCCGGCAGCTCGTTGCCCATCTCGGCGACGTGCTCGGCGTAGTTGCGCCCCACGCCGATGATCTTCGAGCGCGGGATCACCGGGGCGAGCAGCCGCACGTCCGCGCGCGCCAGCGGCACGCGCTCGCCCGTGAGCTGGACGGGCATGTAGATCGGGTCGCCGCGCAGGACGACGAGCTCCTCGGCGCCCGGGGCACCCTCGACCATGGCGTAGCGGGGGTCGTCCCCCGTGGTGAACCGTGCGATGCGCATCGCACCAGCGTAGGCGCTGGCCGGCGGGCGCCCTACGCTGACCGGGTGCAGCGGCTGGTGGGGGTGGACGTCACCCGGGGGCTGGCCGTGCTCGGGATGTTCACCGCGCACGTCGGCGCGGTCGAGGCCGGCTTCTGGACGTCGACCGGCTGGCTGGCGGTGGCCGACGGTCGCTCGGCTGCGACGTTCGCGACCCTCGCCGGGCTGTCGGCGGCCCTGCTCAGCGGCGGCCACCACCCCCCGCCGGACCTGCACGTCCCCCGCGTCCGCATCGCCGTCCGGGCGGTGCTCATCGGTGCGATCGGCATCGTCATGGCGGCGCTCGGCACTCCCGTCGCGGTCATCCTGCCGGGGTACGCGGTGATGCTGACGATGCTCCTGCCGGCGCTCGGGCTGCGCCGGCGCGCGCTGCTCGGGCTCGCGGCGATCGCGCTGGCGCTCGGCCCGCCGCTGCTCCTCGCGGTGCAGGGCTCCGCCGCCACCGCGACGTTCCCGCTCGACCTCGTCATCGGGCCCTACTACCCGGCGGCCGTCTGGATCGCCTACCTGCTCGTGGGGCTCGCGGTGGGCCGCCTCGACCTGCGCTCGTCCGACGTCCGACGTCGGCTCGCGGCGCTCGGCGTCGCCGGCGCGGTGCTGGGCTACGGCACCGGCGCGGTCGCGCTGCGGGTGCTCGCGGCGGACCGGACGTGGTGGCGCGCCCTGCTGGCCACCCACCCGCACGCCAACACGGCGCCCGAGGTGGTCGGCAACCTCGGGGTGGTGCTGCTGGTGCTCGTCGGGTCGCTGGTGGTCGCCGACCGGTGGTGCCGTGCGGTGGCGCCGCTCGCCGCGACGGGTGCGCTCGCCCTGACCGCCTACTGCGGACACCTCGTCGCGATCGCGCTGCTGGGACCCGACGTCGTGCACCGACCGAGCAACCTCACGCTGGCCGCCTTCGTCGGCGTGACCGTGAGCGTCTGCTGGCTGTGGCGGGCGCGCTGGGGCCGTGGGCCGCTGGAGCGGATGGTGCACGCCGCTGCGGTCGCGGCGGCCCCGGCCGTCGAGGTCAGGAGCTAGGGACCCCGCGGTTCGCCAGCTGGTCGGCCCGCTCGTTGCCGGGGTCCCCGGAGTGCCCCTTGACCCACACCCACGCCACGGTGTGGCGCGCGACCTCGATGTCGAGCGCCTGCCACAGGTCGACGTTCTTCACGGGCTTCTTGTCCGCCGTGCGCCAGCCGTTGCGCTTCCACCCCGGCAACCACTTCTGCATGCCGTTCATGACGTAGCTGGAGTCGACGTGCAGCGTCACGGCGCACGGTCGGGTCAGGGCTCGCAAGCCCTCGATGACGGCCGTGAGCTCCATCCGGTTGTTGGTCGTCGGGTTCTCGCCGCCGCACAGCTCGCGCTCGTGGCCGCCGGTGCGCATCCACGCACCCCAGCCACCCGGGCCAGGGTTGCCCTTGCAGGCGCCATCGGTCCACATCTCGACGGTCGTCATGTCCTCGGGCACCGCCACACCCTACGGCCCTGCCGGACCGGGTCCCCGGTCGCGCCCGACCCTCGCGTCGGCCGGGCGTCTACCGTGGTCCGGTGACCACGCTCGCCCCCCGCACGACGGCGCCGACGCGGACCGCCACGGTCCTCGGCCCCGACGCGTGGATCGCGGCGTCCGCGGACCACACGACCCGCGCCGATGCGCTGACGGCCGCCCACCGTGCGCGGCGCGCCACGGGCGAGCACCACCCCATCGAGGACTTCCTCGTCGACTACTACGGCCTGCGACCCGCGCGGCTGCGCCGCTGGCACCCCGGCGTGGGGGTGCTCCTCACCGGTCCCGACGTGCCGCAGGCCACCTGGCGCTGGTACCGCGCGCACGCCATCCCGGCCGGGCGGGGGGTCGGTCTGGACGTCGAGGCCTTCCGCGCCGAGCGCGGCTCGACGGTCGCGTACGTGCACCGGCTCCTCGTCGCCACCGCGTCGCGCCCGGCCTTCACCGGCTGCCTCGGCCTGCACGAGTGGGCGATGGTCTATCGGCAGGACGACGCCCGACGCCGGCACAGCCTGCCCCTGCGGCTGGGACGCGCCGGGACCGACGCCGTCGTCGAGGCGCACCCGGTCCGCTGCTCGCACATCGACGCGTTCCGCTTCTTCACCCCGGCGGCGATCCCGCTCAACCGGCTCCGACCCACGCGCGAGAACCAGCCCGACCTGGAGCAGCCGGGGTGCCTCCACGCGACGATGGACCTGCTCAAGTGGTCGCTCAAGCTGGGCCCCGCCGTGCCGGGCGACCTCCTGCTCGACTGCCTCGCCCTGGCGCGCGAGGTGCGGGTGCTCGACATGCGGGCCTCGCCCTACGACGTCACGAGCCTCGGCGAGAGCCCCGTGCCGATCGAGACCGCGGAGGGCCGGGCGCAGTACGTCGCGGCGCAGCGCGCGTTCGCCGCGCGTGCGGCACCGCTGCGTCAGCGGCTCGTCGAGACCGCCGCCGCGGTGCTCGCCGCGCCGGCCGGCCCGTGACTCACGGCCAGGGGCCGAGCTCCGGCAGCACCACCTGGTGGCCGTCCTGCTCGGCGTGGACGGGGTTGAGCGGCTCGCGGCCGGCGAGCCAGCCGATGAGGTCGTTGGCAGCCCCGGTCAGCCGCACGGGCACCCCGTCGCCCAGCCGACGAGGCTCGTCCACGTCGGTGGGGTCCAGGTCGAGCCGCACCCCGGCGGGGATCCGCACCGCGAGGTAGCCGGCGAGGTGCTCGCGCAGCGCCGCGCCCCACATGGTGTGCTCGACGCCCAGGTCGAGGTCGGTGAGGTGGATGCTGGCCTCGCGCCACCACAGGAGCACGACGGCGGCGGCCGGCAGGTCGTGGTACCCGGTGCGGCGAGCAAGGGACGCCTCGTCCAGCAGGTCCATCGCGCCCTCGACCCGGTCCAGCACCGCCCCGACCCGCGCGACGTGCTCGGCCGCCGTGCCCCCCGCACCCTGGTCGATCGCGGTGTCCCGAGCCGGCCTGCCGCCGTCGTAGAGGGGCGCGGCCGGCGCGTCGGTCAGGGCGTTCTCCACCTGCCGCACCACGGCCGAGCCCAGGCCCGCGAGGTGCGCGAGCACGTGGCCGCGCGTCCATCCGGTGAGCCGGGACGGCGCGGCGACGTCGTCGTCGGTCAGCCCCTCGAGCGCCGTGCGCAGCCGCTCGTGGGTCCACTCGATGGACTCTCGGGCCACGGTGACGTCGCTGGGGATCATCTCCCCATCCCACTCGCCCCGGGCCCCCACGGCAACCGCATCCTTGTGATGCATGATCGGCGGCCCTAGCATCCGGGTATCCGCCGTCGAAGGGCTGGCCATGTCCCACAGCACCCCCGCCGCCACGACGCACCGCAGCCGGCCAGCGCCGGTTCTCACCTTCGCCGCGACCACGGCGCTCGCCCTGATCCTCGCCGCGTGCGGGGGCGATCCCGAGCCGGAGGTGGATGCCTCTGCCGGGGTCTCGCTCGAGGAGGCCATCACCGCGACGGTCAAGATCGAGGCCTCGGGATCGCTGGTCGACCCGTACGAGGGCGCCCTCGAGGGCGGCTGGTGGGGCTCGGGCCTCATCGTCGACCCCAGCGGCCTCGTGGTGACGAACAACCACGTCGTCGTCGGTGCCGCGACGCTCGACGTCGAGGTCGACGGCGAGCAGTACAGCGCGCGGATCCTCGGCTCGTCCGAGTGCCTCGACCTCGCGGTCCTGGACCTCGAGGGCGACGGCTTCCCGTACTTCGAGTGGTACGAGGGCGACATCACCGCGGCCCTGGACGTCTGGGCTCTGGGCTTCCCCGCCGTCGGCGACACGAGCTTCACCGTCACCAAGGGCATCGTCTCCAAGCCGGACACGGCCAACGACAGCGAGTGGGCCTCGATCGAGCACACCATCGAGCACGACGCGCGCATCCGGGGCGGCAACTCCGGCGGCCCGCTGGTGGCGCAGGACGGCAGCGTCGTGGGCGTCAACTACGCCGGCAACGACGAGGACGACCTGAACCTGGCCATCCACCGCGACGAGGTGCTGGCCGTGTTCGACCAGCTGGCCAAGGGCCGCGACGTGCTGAGCCTGGGCATCAACGGGACCGGCTACCTCGACGAGAGCGGCTCCGGCATCTTCGTCAGCGGCGTGGCGTCGGGCTCGGTGGCCGACGAGGCCGGGGTGCGCCCCGGCGACATCCTCACCCGCATGGAGGGCGTGACGCTCGGCACCGACGGCACGATGGCGGACTACTGCTCGATCCTCGAGACCCAGGGCACGGACGCCACCATCGCCGTCGAGGTCTTCCGCCCGTCCGACGGCGGCACGTACGTCGGCCGCTTCAACGGCGCCCCGCTCGAGATCGCGTCCCTGCCCGAGGTCGACACCGGCGACGACACCAGCGGCGGCACGAGCGACACGACGGGCGACCTCGTCACGGTGACGGACGACTCCGGGCAGGTCTCCGTGGAGATCCCGAGCTCGTGGGGCCAGGTGGACGGCGCGCAGTACACCGACGACCTCGGCAACGTCGTCTACGACGTCACCGCGGCCCCCGATCTCGAGGCGTTCTACGGCCAGTGGGCTGCCTCGGGCGTGTCGGTCGCCGCGTCGTCGGACGCCCTCGCGACGCTCACGGTCGACGGCATCCTCGACAACGGCGGCCCCACCGCCGTGGACGGCGGCTGCACGCTCGACGGCGGGCGCCAGCCGTACAGCGACGCGCTCTACACCGGCTCGTACGAGTGGTGGGTCGGCTGCGGCGGGGTGGACACCACCTATGTGCTCATCGCGGCGACGGCAGACGACGGCACCCACATCGTCTCCGTGGTCATCCAGCTGGCCGTGGGTGACGAGGGTGCGCTGGAGCCGATCGTCGGCTCGTTCCAGGCGGCGTTCTAGCGGCTGCCGGTCCCGCCTGCGACCCTCGCAGCGACGCTGCCGCGGGAGGTCCTCCCGCGGCCCGGGCTCACCGGACGGCGACGGAAGCCTCCCGCGCGGCCTCGGCGAGGGCTGCCCGGTCCACCGCGAGCAGGTCGAGCGCGCGGGCGGCCGTCCCGGCGGTCAGCTCGCCCACGGCCGCGACGACGTCGGCCCCCCGCAGGATCGCGGGACGGCGGTGCTTGGACAGCTCGACCGCACGCTGGAACACCCGCTGGGCCGTGGGTGTCGAGCGGTAGGCGCCGCGGCCGAGCGGGACCGACGCGCCGTCCGGCGCCGCTGCCGGCGTCCCGTCCGGGACCCGATCGTCTTCGCCGATCGCCAGGCCCAGCCCGCGCAGCGCGCCGGCGTGGACCTCGACGACGGCCCGGCGCACGTCGACGTCGGTGAGCCCGAGCGCGCCGAACGCGGTCCGCGCGGTCCCGTCGGGCAGCGCGAGGGCTGCGAGGAGCAGGTGCTCTGCCCCGGGGATCTCGTCGCCCAGGGCGACGGTCTCCCGCTCCGCGGTGGTGAGCAGGGCGTCGATCGTGCGGATGTCGCCGATGGCGTGGCGAACGCCCATGTCAGGTCACCTTCCGGTCGGCCCGGGTGCCCCGCCGCGCGGGTGCCAGGCGCTGGTGCGCGGCCTGGGCGGACGTGCCCAGGGCGTCGCCGATCGCGGCCCAGGTCCAGCCCTCGGCGAGCGCCCTGTCGACGGCGGAGCGCTCGAACGAGGACGCGACCCTGCGCAGGGCGACCACCGCGGCGAACGCCTCCGCGGTGTCCTGCGGGAGCTGGAGGTGCTGTTCCTCGACCATGCGTCAACTATTGTTGATGAGCCCGGGCGTGTCAACTTTTGTTGATGACGGCATGGCGGCCGTGGGGATGGACGGAGTCGCGGCGCTGGAAGTCGAGGATCGCGTCGTTGACGACGTGACCGTCGCGCACCTCGATCGCCCGGCTCAGGGTGACGTCAGCTTCCCAGGCCGCCGGCCCGTCGAGCACACGCTCGAGGAACGGCAGCAGCGCGTCGCTGATCTCCCACGTCGCGGAGTTCCACAGGTACGACGGGCTGTGGTCGACCGCGTAGTACGCGATGTGGTCGCCCACCTCGACCATCGGCTCGCTGAACGTCGTCGGCCGCGCCCAGCTGAAGCCCATCCCGACGTCGCACGAGACGTCGACGACGAGGCTGCCCGGCCGGAACACCGCGAGGTCCGCAAGGTCGAGGTAGGTCCGCGGCGCACGGGTGTTCTGCAGGGTGCAGTTGACGACGACGTCGTGCTCCGCGAGGAAGGCCGCCAGCGGCACCGAGCCGTCCTCCGTGTCGACGTGGCTGAGGAACGGCGCCGTGAGCTCGTGGGCGAAGTGCACCATGCGGGCCGAGTGGATCGGCGAGGCGACCGCCGCCACCTCACGGTGGGTCAGGACGCTCACGTCGGTGATGCCGTGCGCCGCGAGCGCCGTGACCGCCCCCCGCGCGGTCGCCCCGAAGCCGATGACGACCGCCGAGCGGCGCCGACCGTAGTCGCCCGTCAGCCCCCGCAGCGCCAGGGCGTGCAGCACCGAGCAGTACCCGGCCATCTCGTTGTTCTTGTGGAAGACGTGCAGGCCGAACCCGCCGCCCGGCCGCCAGTGGTGCATCGCCTCGAACGCGATGAGCGTCAGCCCGTTGTCGATGGCCAGCTGCGTCACCTCGGCGTCCTGCACGCAGTGCGGCCAGCCCCACAGCACCTGCCCCGCGTGGAGATCGGCGAGGTCGGCGGCCTGCGGCTTGGGCAGCAGCACCACGTCGGACTCGGCCAGCACGTCCGCCCGCGAGGCCATCCACCCGACGAGTGGTGCGAGATGCGTGTCGGCGATCCCGAACCGCTCGCCGTAGCCCTGCTCGAGGGTGATCCGCGCGCGCAGGTCGGGGTCGATGCGCTCGAGGTGCTCGGGGTGGATCGGCAGCCGCCGCTCGTCCGGCTTGCGCGAGGTCGAGACGATGCCCAGGCTCAGCCGGTTCACGATGTGCTCCCTCAGAGGGGAACCGTGGCGGCTCCGCCCTGACGACACTAC
>Ga0073904_10000766_pt1 | contig 23309 bp, 17 predicted proteins | sample KloWWTrecipitate_FD_66668 | JGI IMG/M metagenome (GOLD analysis project Ga0073904, IMG submission 66668) | Active sludge microbial communities from Klosterneuburg, Austria, studying microevolution and ecology of nitrifiers - Klosterneuburg... | ecosystem: Engineered > WWTP > Aerobic digester >... | reverse complement strand
TTCGAATTCGCGTGCGCTGTAGTAGCCCAAATGGGCCTGCGCACAGGCGCCGGTCTGCAGGCGATAGGTGCCCACAATCGTACCGGTCCGCACATCTTCAACCAGCAGGTGGTCGCAGACAGCGTCGAACTCGTCGATATCCAGGCAACTGGAAAAAGACTTTGACAGTCCTTCGTTGAGCTCGACATTGAAGACCAGGAAACGCAGCGCCTGGGCGCCCTTGACATCTTCAGGCGTCTGGGCCAGGCGCAAACTGTACGAAGGACCCTGGCGTCCCAGACGCGCGAGAAGCGATCGGCGGGTGGAGGTGCTGTTCATGGTATCTGGGCCGCGATGGCCAGGGTTGCACTGCTGAGTCGACTCGGGCGGCGAAACCTTTCAATCGTCGCCGCTAACGCAGATTTCCGCCATCGCAGGATAGTGTCGGTCCGCGATTGGCGCCTCAAGTTGGCGCCCGGCCGGCAGCAGTCAGGCCAGACGCAGCGGAGAAACCGCCGCAGGGTCGACGCCGTGCGCCAGCAGGTGTTCCGGCAATGCCTGCTGCAGCACCAGCGCTGCGGCCAGGTCGGATGCACCCGGCGCACTCTGGATACCGTACCCTCCCTGGGCTGCAAGCCAGAAGAAGCCCTTCTGCGACCGGTCCCAGCCAATGACGATCTCGCCATCGGGAACGAACGAACGCAGGCCGGCCCAGGTGCGGATCGGGCGGCGGATCTGCAGATCGGTGGCTGCCTCGATATGGTGGATGGCAGTGGCGATGTCCAGTTCCTCGGCCACCACATCATGCGGCACGGTCGGGTCGGCATTGGCAGGCGAGCCGAGCAACACGCCGGCGTCGGGCTTGAAATACCAGGTGTCGTCCATGCTGGACACCACTGGCCAGTCGGTTATCTCAACACCTTGCGGCGGCCGGAAGGTGAACGCGCTGCGCCGGTGCGGCACCAATCCGATCGCCTGCGCCCCGAACAGCGCGCCGACCTGGTCGGCCCAGGCGCCTGCAGCGTTGACCACCACCGATGCGCGCCGTGTCTCGCCGTCCGCCAGTTGTACATGCCAATAGGCATCCTGGCGTCGGGCAGACACGACCTGCGCGCGGGTATGCAACTGGCCGCCGCACTGGCGAAGCTGTTTCAGAAACCCCTGGTGCAGCGCATGGACGTCGATATCCATCGACAACGGATCGATCAGGCTGGCATGCACTTTTTCGGGTCGCAGGCACGGCAGCATGGCCAGTGTCTGCTGCCGGTCGAGCAACTGCAACTGTGGACAGGTCGCCCCGAGTTCGAGCTGCAATTTGCGCAGCAAGTCCTGTTGGCCGGTCTGGGCCAGGAACATTGCGCCCCGCGGCCCGAGCAGCGCGACATCGGTGAATCCCGCCGGTGGATGCAGGTAGAACTGGCGGCTGGCCCGTGTCAGCGCGCGCACGGCCGGTGGGCCGTAACTCTCCATGAACATCGCGGCGGAGCGCCCGGTTGAGTGGTAGCCGGGCTGCGGCTCACGCTCGAGCAGCAGCACGCTGCGCTGTGCAGCCAGGCGGGCGGCAACGGATGCGCCGGCAATGCCGGCGCCGATCACGATGATGTCTGTTGCGGCTGCATCTGCCATGGTGTTGGTTCTCCCGACGGTGTTGGGCGATTCTCGCATCGGCCCAGGGCCTCGATTAAGATCGCCTGCTGACTTATTGCCCGGTGCTCTCCATGAACCCATTCCCGCGTATTCCCGGCCATCGTTTTCTGCACTCGCCAGGCCCCAGCCATGTGCCACCCGAGGTGATTCATGCCATGGGCCGGCAACCGGTCGACATGGCCGATCCGCGGCTGGACCAGGTCATTGCCTTGTGCGAGGACGGCCTGCGCCGGCTGGTCCAGACCGATGCCGGCGAAGTGTTCATCTACGCTACCAATGGGCATGGCGCCTGGGAGGCGGTGATCGCCAACCTGCTGTCGCCGGGGCAACGGGTGCTGGTTCCGGGGACCGGGCACTTCTCCGATTCATGGGCGCTGCAATGCACTGCCATGGGTATCGAGGCCTTGCGCACACCCTGGATCGAGGGCTTGCCGATCGATCCGGCCGCGATCGAGCAGGTCTTGCGCGAGGACACGGCGCACGACATCGTCGCTGTATTCGCGGTGCATACCGACACGGCCAGTGGCGTCAGCAGCGACATGGCGGCCTTGCGCCGCGCGATCGACAACGCCGCTCACCCTGCCTTGCTGGTCATCGACGTGGTCGCCTCGCTGGGTGCCGCGCCGTTTGCGATGGATGCACTGGGTGCCAATGTGGTGCTGGGTGCGTCGCAAAAAGGCCTGATGTGTCCGCCCGGTCTGGGATTTGCCATTGCCGATGCGCGTGCATTGGCCGTCAGCGAGACGGTCACCACCCATCGCTATTACTGGGACTGGCGGGAACGCAAGAGTCCGCTGGCGTATCGCAAGTTCTGTGGCACGCCGCCGCAGACCTTGCTGTTCGGGTTGCAGGCTGCCTTGCAGCTGATCTTCGATGAGGGTGTCGACCAGGTCATGGCGCGACACCGCTTGCTGGCCGCGGCGGTGCATGCGGCCATCGAACGCTGGAGCGTCGGCGGTGACATCGGTTTTTTTGCCACCGACGCGGCGGCGCGTTCGACCTCGGTGACGGCAGTGCGCGTCGCCGCGGGCACCGACGTCGAGGCCCTGCGCACTGTGGCGCGCGAGCGTTTCCAGGTGTCCATTGCCGGCGGACTGGGCCCGCTGCAGGGGCGGGTTTTCCGCATTGGCCATCTGGGCGATCTCAACGCCGCGATGGTGCTCGGTTGCCTGGGCGCTGTGCAGGCCGCGATGCGGGTGCAGGGTATTGCCTTGGGCGCCGGCGCGCTCGATGCCGCCGCCGAGTGTCTCGCACGCGGCTGAGCAGGGCTCACCCCACTGCGCCGCTGGCCTAGAATGGCGCGGTCGGCGCGTTGCGCCGGCCAATGTGTTCTCGGGGCAGGGTGCTATTCCCTACCGGCGGTGATGGCGACGATGTGTGCATGAGACGACGGGCCGCTCCCAAGGCCAATCCCGTAGTGCGCAGCACGCAGGGTAGTCGAATGAGCCCGCGAGCGCCCGGATGGCATGTGCTGTCCGGGGTCAGCAGATTCGGTGCCAATCCGAAGCCGACGGTGACAGTCCGGATGAAAGAGAACCATGCCTGTGTTGTGCCTGCCCGCATGCGTGGCAGCCTGCATGGCGTGTGCCCCGAATTCCGCTTTCAGTTTCGAGGAGCCAAGCCATGCCACAGTCGATCCCGCCTTTGTCCCGTTCCACTTCCCTGCCGTCCGTAGGCGTCAGTGAGGTCGGACCCAGATTCGCATTTATCCAGGCCAGCTGGCACCAGACCATCGTGCACAAGGCGCGTGATGGTTTCATCGCAGAGATGCTGCGCCAGGGTGTTGCGCGAGATGCGATCGATGTGCTGGATGTTCCGGGTGCCTTCGAGTTGCCGCTGATGGCCAAGCGGCTTGCCCGCAGTGGCCGCTACGACGCCATCATCGCCTGTGCGCTGGTAGTCGACGGCGGCATCTACCGCCACGACTTTGTCGCGCAGGCGGTGGTGCAGGGGTTGATGGCCGTGCAACTGGAGACCGAGGTTCCGGTGCTGTCGGTGGTTCTCACACCGCACCATTTCCAGCCCCACGAAGAACACCAGGCTTTTTTCAGCGCGCATTTTCTGGTGAAGGGTGCAGAAGCCGCAGGTGCCTGTGTGCGCACCGTACAAGGTTTGCGTCGCGCTGCACAGGTGTCACGCGATGATCCGTCCGAAGGGCGAGGCGGACCCGATACGATCCAGTAGGCCGAGAGCCAGACTACGCGACATGGAACCTGCATGAAACCTGCCCCGATCCCGATTCGCAGCCACGGCGTGGAGTCTTCGCAGGCGTGGATACGCCTGGTGGTGTCGCTGGCACTGATGACCATCGGTAATGTGGGCATGTACGCATCGGCCGTGGTGTTGCCGGCGGTGCAGGCCGATTTTGCGGTGGCGCGCGGTGATGCCTCCTTGCCTTACACGCTCACGCTGATCGGATTCGGCATCGGTGGCATCGTCATGGGACGGCTGGCAGATCGTTATGGCGTCATGGTGGTTGCGCTGATCGGCGCGGCCGGTCTGGGCCTTGGCTTCACGGCTGCCGGTTCTGCATCGAGCCTGTGGCAGTTCAGCCTGGCCCATGGCCTGCTGATCGGCCTGATGGGCACGTCGGCGACCTTTGCGCCGCTGGTTGCCGACACCTCGCAGTGGTTCGATCGCCGACGCGGTATTGCGCTGGCGATCTGCATGAGCGGCAATTATCTTGCCGGCGCAGTGTGGCCGCCGATCCTGCAGCATTTCATCGAGTCCGCGGGATGGCGGACGACCTATGTCGGGCTTGGAGTTGCCTGTGTGGTGACCATGGTGCCACTGGCCTTGCTGCTTCGAAGGCGTCCGCCGGCTCCCGAACCGATCCATGCGTCGGCCAGCGCGAACACGGCAGCCCCGCTGCGCTCGGCGCGTTTCGTCGGTCGCTCCGACCCGGCGCGTCCGCTGGGCATGCATCCGGGCATGTTGCAGTTTTTGTTGTGTGTGGCGGGTGTGGCTTGTTGTGTGGCGATGGCCATGCCACAGGTGCATATCATTGCCTATTGCACCGACCTGGGTTTTGGCGCCGCACGTGGTGCCGAGATGTTGTCGCTGATGATGGGGGCGGGCATCATCAGTCGTCTGGCCTCCGGATGGATTGCGGACCATATCGGAGGCCTGCATACGCTGCTGCTCGGGTCGATTCTGCAAGGCGTCGCGCTGTTGATGTTCCTGCCCTCCAGCGGCATGGTTCCACTTTACGTGGTGTCCGGATTGTTCGGCCTGTTCCAGGGGGGGATCGTGCCCAGTTATGCGCTGATCGTGCGCGAATATTTCACCCCGATGCAGGCCGGTGCGCGGGTCGGGACCGTGCTGATGGCGACCTTGCTGGGCATGGCGCTGGGTGGCTGGATGTCGGGTGCGATATTCGACTGGACCGGTTCGTACCGGGCTGCGTTCATCAACGGCATTGCGTGGAACGGACTCAATCTGGCGATCGTCGGCTTTCTGATCTATCGCGCCCGCACCGGCCGGCCTCCGGCGCGGCATGTGTCGCCGCAAGGCGCCGTGGCGACCTGACCCATGACCCGCCCACTGCAGCCCGAGCGACGCCGGTGGCTGCAGCTGGCGCTCGCTGGTGCCACGGGTCTGTACCTGCCGCGCGATGGCGTGGGCAAGACACTTTTGAGGGACTACCCCTTCGCACTCGGTGTTGCCAGTGGATCACCGCAGGTCGATTCGGTGGTCTTGTGGACACGGCTGCTGCAGGGTCGCACCTTTGCGCTTGCACCGGGTGCAGGGCCGCTGACGGTGTCCTGGGAGGTGGCCGACGACGAGGGTTTTCGCAGCATCGTGTACCGCGGCCAGGCGCAGGCATTGCCGGAGCTGGCCCACAGCGTGCATGCCGAGGTCAACGGCTTGCGCGCTGACCGTTGGTATTTCTATCGTTTCATGGTCGCCGACGCGGTCAGCCCGGTCGGGCGCACACGGACCTTGCCACTGCCGCAGGCGCCGGTCGGGAGATTGCGCATCGCGTACGCCTCATGCCAGAAATGGGAGGACGGGTATTTCTCGGCCTGGCGCCACATGCGCGACGAGCGGCTCGATGCAGTGCTGTTTCTGGGTGACTATATCTACGAATACCCCGGCAACCGGGGCGGTTTGCGCAGTCCCGGAGGCGGCTGGGTGCTGGACCTCGATGGGTATCGGCGCCGTTATGCCGTGTACAAGGGTGACCCGGATCTGCAGGCCATGCACCAGGCCTGTCCGTGGTGGCTGACCTGGGACGACCATGAGGTGCAGAACGACTACGCCGGAGAGCATGCCGGTTACGGAGGGCAGGGTGACCCGTCGATGCCGCAGGCGTTCGCGGCCCGGCGCCAGGCGGCCTACCAGGCGTATTACGAGCACATGCCCTTGCGTGCATCCGCTGTGCTGGCCGCTTTTGGCGCAGCGGGTGCAGGCAGCCTGCGCATCCATGACCGGGTTCAGTTTGGCCGGCTGGCGTCGATTCACCTGCTCGATGCGCGCCAGTTCAAGGATGCGCAGGCCTGTACTGCGGGCGGTAGAGCCGGCTCCGGATTGATCGACCCGGCAACTTGCCCGAGCCGCGCCGATCCGGCGCGCAGCATGCTGGGCATGGCGCAGGAGCGCTGGCTGGCGGCTTCGCTGGCCGATCCCGGCATCGGGCAGACACGCTGGAACCTGCTGGCACAGCAGACCGTATTTGGCCAGCGCGACTTCCGGCCGGGCCCGGGGCGGATCCTGGTCAACGATGGCTGGGACGGATATCCCGCCGCGCGCCAACGGCTGACCGACGATTTGCGCAAAAACCAGGTTCCCAACCCGGTATTCCTGGGCGGCGACATCCACGCCAACTGGGTCGGCCATGTGCTGGCAGACCATGAACGGGTGGATTCGGATGTGGTGGCGGTCGAACTGTGCGGCACCAGCATCACGTCGCGTGGCGGTGGCAACAGCCGCCTGGCGGCCGTGCAGGCGGAGAACCCGCATTGCGTGTTTGCCGATGGCCAGGAGCACGGTTATGGTGTGGCCGAATTCACGGCAAGCGGATTACGTGCCCAACTGCGCGTGGTCAGCGACGTTCGCAAACCGGACGCAGGCATATCGACCCTGGCCGCTTTCGCGGTGGAGCCGGGCCAACCGCGGCTGTTGCGCAACTGAAAGTGCCGCACCCGGTCAAGGTCGGGCGGAAGCCGCACTGCCGCGTTTCTCGTGGGTCTTCTGCATCACCAGTTCCACCGAGCCGTCGGTGTTCTGGCGCTCCAGCCGCACCGCAAAACCCCACAGGTAGGCCAGATGTTCGAGCACGCTTTCGCTCGACGCGTCCAGCGGCCGGCGCTGGTGTGCAAAGTGGCGCAAGGTCAGCGACCGGTCGCCGCGCAGGTCGACATTCCAGACCTGCAGGTTGGGGTCGCGACGGCCCAGGTCGTATTGTTCCGAAAGGCGCTGGCGTACCGAGTGGTATCCGGCAGCGTCATGGATCGCGCCGATCTGCAGCATGCGCTTGTTGTCGTCGTCGAGCACCGAGAAAAACCGGAACTCGCGCATCAGCCGGGGTGACAGATACTGCGCGATGAAACTCTCGTCCTTGAAGTTCTGCATCGCGAAGTCGAAGGTCACGCGCCAATCGCTGCCGGCAATCTGCGGAAACCAAGCGCGGTCTTCCTCGTCGGGACGCTCACAGATGCGCCGGATGTCGCGCCACATCGCAAATCCCAGTGCATACGGGTTGATGCCCGAATAATGCGGGCTGTTGTACGGCGGCTGGTAGACGACATTGGTGTGGGACTGCAGGAACTCCAGCATGAAACCGTCAGACAGGCCGCCCTGATCGTACAAGGTGTTGAGCAAGGTGTAGTGCCAGAATGTAGCCCAGCCTTCGTTCATCACCTGGGTCTGGCGCTGCGGATAGAAGTATTGCCCGATCTTGCGCACGATGCGGATCACTTCACGCTGCCACGGTTCGAGAAGCGGCGCGTGTTTCTCGACAAAATACAGCAGATTCTCTTCAGGCTCAGGTGGAAAGCGCTTCTCTTCCTTCGGTCGCTCCCGTTCGGGCAGCGGCGGCAGCGTGCGCCACAAGGCGTTGACCTGGCTCTGCAGATAGTCGGCCCGAATCTGTTGGCGTTCAGTCTCCTTGGCCAGCGACAGCTGGGACGAGCGCTTGTAGCGGTCCACGCCGACAGTTTGCAGCGCATGGCAGGCGTCGATGACCTTCTCGACCGCGGCCACGCCGTGTTGCTCCTCGCATAACGCGATGTAGTTGCGCGCAAACACCAGGTAGTCGACGATCGCGTCGGCGCTGGTCCACTGCCTGAACAAATGGTTGCCCTTGAAGAACGAGTTGTGGCCATAGGCTGCGTGGGCAATCACCAGCGCCTGCATCGGCAACGTGTTTTCCTCCATCAGGTAGGCGATGCACGGATTGCAGTTGATGACAATCTCGTAGGCCAGTCCCATCTGGCCACGCCGGTACCGGTTCTCGGTGGCCAGAAAGTGCTTTCCGAACGACCAGTGGTGGTAATAGACCGGCATGCCGATCGACGCATAGGCATCCATCATCTGCTCGGAGCTGATGATCTCCAGCAGGTGCGGGTAGCAGTCGAGCCGATATTGCCTGGCGACCTGGCCGATCGCCGCGTCGTATTGTTCGATCGCCTCGATCGTCCACTCCGATCCGGTGGGCAACGACGCGCTGGTCACAGGACTACCTCCGCCCTGCGGGCTGCGGTGCGCGCTTGCTTGGGGCGGCCCGGCGCGGTGTTCATCAGATAACCTCCGCCCTGCGGGCTGCGGTGCGCGCTTGCTTGGGGCGGCCCGGCGCGGCGCGCATCATGCCCCCTCCACGCCGCGCTTGCGGAACAACTCGCGAAAGACCGGGTAGATATCGCGCACGGTGCCGATACGTTGCATCGCGAAATGACCGGGGTGGCTGGTCTGCAGTTTTTCGTACTCCCGCCACAGGTTCTGCGGCGGTCCGTCGGTGATCTCGATATAGGCAAAGTACTGGGTCTGCGCAAGAATGGCCTCCTGCAGCAGCGCGCGGCAGCGTGGAGAGTCGTCGTTCCAGTTGTCGCCGTCCGACGCTTGTGCGCCATAGATGTTCCACTGGCTGCTGGCGTAACGCGCCTGGATGATCGTGTGCATCAGCTCGAGCGCGCTGGACACGACCGTGCCGCCGGTTTCGCGTGAGGTGAAAAAATCGTCTTCGTCCACTTCCATGGCCACCGTGTGGTGGCGGATGAACACCACCTCGGTGTGTTCATAGTTGCGGTTCAGAAACAGGTACAGCAGCATGAAAAAGCGCTTGGCGATGTTCTTGCGCGCCTCGTCCATCGATCCTGACACGTCGAGCAGGCAGAACATCACCGCCTGGGTCGTGGGCTGGGGCACGCGCACCCGGTTGTTGTAGCGCAGGTCGAAGGTGTCGATGAACGGAACAGCCTCGATGCGGGCGCGCAGCCGCGCGATCTCGTGGCGCAGCTGGTCGAGGTGCGGGTCGCTCGCATCCGGATCGGTGCCGGCATCGGCACGCGCGGCGAGCCATTCGCCCAACTCCTTCTCCAGCCTGCGCAAGCGCACGATGTAAGGTGCCCCGATAGCGATGCGCCGACCCGCGGCACCGCGCATTGTGCGGCCCAGGTTGATGTTGGCAGGCACGCCACTTTGGGTGAAACCGGCCCGCACGCGTTTGTAGTTTTCGATCCGTGCGAGCTGGCGCTTGACCATGTTGGGCAAGGCCAGTTCATCGAAGAATATGTCGAGAAATTCGTCGCGTGTCAGCGTGAAGACGAAGTCATCGAGGCCTTCACCGTCGCGGCTGGCCTGGCCGCGCCCGGCGCCGCCGTCACCACCTTGCGGGCGTTCGATCTCGTCACCACGGCCGAAACGGTCGTTGCCCGGATTGATGGTCTCCCACACGCCACCGCGGCCATGGCCGAATTGCGGCTCGGCGATGTCCTTGCCCGGGATGCCGACCTTCTCGCCATTGTCCAGGTCGCGTACACCACGCTGACCGATGGCATCGGTCACCGCCTTGCGGATCTGCCCCTTGAAACGCCTGATGAATCGGGCCCGGTTGACCGAACTCTTGTTCTTGCTGTCGAAGCGGCGGTCAACAATACGCACCGTCATGGAGGGTTCCGCACCGGTTCCGCGTCAGGCGGATTTGCGCACGCGCAGGTACCACTCGCACAACAAGCGGACCTGCTTCTCGGTATAACCCTTGCTGATCATGCGGTCGACGAAGTCCTGGTGCTTCTTCTGGTCGTCGGCGCTGGCCTTGGCGTTGAACGAGATCACCGGCAACAGGTCTTCGGTATTGGAGAACATCTTTTTCTCGATGACCACGCGCAGCTTTTCGTACGACGTCCAGCTCGGATTCTGGCCCTCGTTCCTGGCCCGTGCGCGCAGCACGAAGTTGACGACCTCGTTGCGAAAATCCTTGGGATTGGAAATGCCCGCAGGTTTCTCCATCTTCTCGAGCTCGTCGTTCAATGCGGCTCGGTCGAGCATTTCTCCGGTATTGACGTCGCGGTACTCCTGGTCCTGGATCCAGAAATCGGCATAGATCACGTAGCGGTCGAAGATGTTCTGGCCGTATTCGGAATAACTCTCCAGGTAGGCGGTCTGGATTTCCTTGCCGATGAATTCAGCATAACGTGGCGACAGGTATTCCTTGATGGTGCGCAGGTATCTTTCCTCGAGCTCGGGCGCGTACTGCTCCTGTTCGATCTGCTGCTCGAGCACGTACATCAGGTGAACCGGGTTGGCCGCAACCTCGCGGTGGTCGAAGTTGAACACCCGCGACAGGATCTTGAAGGCGAAACGCGTCGACAGGCCGGTCATGCCTTCGTCGACACCGGCGAAGTCGCGGTATTCCTGGTAACTCTTGGCCTTGGGGTCGGTATCCTTCAGGTTCTCGCCGTCGTAGACCCGCATCTTCGAGTAGATGCTGGAGTTCTCGGGTTCCTTGAGGCGCGACAGCACCGAAAACTGCGCCAGCATGCGCAAGGTGTCGGGTGCACACGGCGCGTGCGACAGCGACGAATGGTCCACCAGCTTCTCGTAGATATGGATCTCGTCGGACACCCGCAAGGAGTAGGGCACCTTGACGATGTAGATGCGGTCCAGGAAGGCTTCGTTGTTGCGGTTGTTCTTGAACGTCAGCCATTCGGCCTCGTTGGAGTGCGCCAACACCAGTCCGTCGAAAGGAATCGCACCGAACCCTTCGGTCCCCTTGTAATTGCCTTCCTGCGTCGCGGTGAGCAGCGGGTGCAGCACCTTGATCGGTGCCTTGAACATCTCGACGAACTCCAGTATGCCGCGGTTGGCCAGGCACAGGCCGCCGGAATACGAGTACGCGTCCGGATCGTCCTGCGAGAAACTCTCGAGTTTGCGAATGTCGATCTTGCCCACCAGCGACGAGATGTCCTGGTTGTTTTCGTCGCCCGGTTCGGTCTTGGCAATTGCCACCTGCGACAGCACCGAGGGTTTCAGACGCACGACTCGAAACCGGGTGATGTCGCCACCGTACTCATGCAGCCGCTTGACCGCCCACGGACTCATGATCGTGGTCAGGTAACGCGGTGCAATGCCGTAGTCGTCCTGCAGCAACTGGGCGTCTTCCACCGGGTTGAACAGCCCCAGCGGCGACTCGTGGACCGGAGATCCCTTGATCGCATAGATCGGAATTTTTTCGATCAGCAACTTGAGTTTCTCGGCCAGCGTGGATTTGCCGCCGCCCACAGGCCCGAGCAGGTACAGGATCTGCTTCTTTTCTTCCAGTCCCTGCGCTGCATGGCGAAAGTAGGACACGATATGTTCGATCGCATCTTCCATGCCGTACAGATCGCCGAAGCTGGGATAACGGCGCAGCATCTTGTTGGCAAAGATGCGCGACAGGCGCTGATCGGTGCGGGTGTCGATCAGTTCCGGTTCGCCGATGGCACTGAGCATGCGTTCGGCGACGCTGGCATAAACAGTGGGGTCCTTCTTGCACAAGTCCAGGTAGTCCTGGATCGACATCTCTTCTTCTTGCGCTGCTTCGAAGCGGCCCTGATATCGTGCAAAGATGGTCATCGACAACCTCCTGGATGCGGGGTGCATCACGGTGGTGGAGATGCACTCCCCGACAAAGTTCAATTCATGATAACCAATCCGGCGCAACTGTGTTACGCAATTGCCTCTTCTATTGAACGCGCGACAGGGGAATTGGTTGACTTGATATTTGAGGGATCGTCGACTATGGTTGTCGCATGGTGCTCGATTGCAACTCGTGCAGGATTGCGGCAAACATCTGTTCGTTGTCCGAGGCATTGCGCATCGGCTTGTCCAGCGCCCTGGTCAGCGAGGTGAGTTGCAGTTCATCTGAAGCGCTGCGCAGCGCCCTAGCGCCCCGGGAGAATAGGGGCTGTGCGCCTTCGGCCGCCGGCCCCACAGCGGGTCAGCCGATCAGCGGATCAGGATGTCGTTCTTCACCTGGCGCACGCCCTTGACCTCACGGGCCAGCTGGACTGCCCGGTTGCGCTCAGCCACGGTCTTGACGAAGCCGGCCAGTTGCACCGTGGCTTTGTAGGTTTCGACGTTGATGGACAGGCCACTGACCGCTGGATCGTTGAGCAATACAGATTTGACGCGCGATGTGATCACGGTGTCATCAATGTATTCGCCGGTGCTTTCCTGTTTCGCGGTACCCGCACACGCTGTGAGCAGGGCGGTGAACACAATGGCAACAATGGTGCGGGTGATTTGCTGGAAATTCATGAGGGTGTCTCCGATTGAACTGGCGGATCCGGGGGTCGGCTGATCTGCACGAGGCGGGTCTGCTGTGCCATGCTGGCTGCGCAAACCTTCCGAGTCGGCGGTATTGCCGGCGTCAATTGGCACTCAGCGACGCGCCACCAGTTCTGTCAGCGACAGAGGCCGGGGATCGTTGACTTGCGGGTGGCTGGGCATGTGGACGACCGAGGCCGATCCCATGCGCTCGTTGAGCAGCCGGAATTCGGTCGATATCAGCTGGTGCAGGTTTTCGATGCGAGAGGCCTCTGCCTTGTCAGCCAGTTCCTGCACGCGCTGGATTTCCTTGAGCAGTTTGCGGGTTTCCATCAGGGATCCGATCTGGTTGTACAGATAGGCGACCATGAAAACACCCAGCAGCACGGCCGCCATGCCCAGCAGCACAATGCCCAGCGGCGCCTGGACCTGCCACAACACAAGGTCCAGTGGCGCCTGCGCGCTCAAGGTATTCCAGTTCAGTGCGCACAACGCGGCGATGATGGCCAATGCGCCCCAGGCGAGGATATTGCTGATTCGTTTCATCGGCGCTCCGTTTGTTGTAGGGATGAATGGCTGCTGATCGGCTGCGAACCACAACCGTCGGACGCCAGTCTATATTGGCACAATTGCCAAGTAAACGCCATTGATGCAAATCACAATGCGCAAAAGCGAAAAACTCTCTTGACCCTTCTGGCGTGATTCCCGCAGCAAACGACGCAGCAACAGCGTCGGGCCAGCGGCTCGGTTGGGCGGACTTGCAACTGGTGCTGGCAATGGCGCGCAAGGTCAGTGTGGCCAAGGCCTGCGAATCCCTGGGCGCTACCCACTCAACGGATTGCAGCAGCACACCGGGCAGCAAGTGCCCCAGCAGGATCGACGATACCGCCTCGCGTACATCTCCCATCGGACGCATGTCCGGTCCGCGCACGCGGGTTTCCGCCAACTCCGCCATCGGAACACGATGCGGATCAGGGTGCTGCTGTGCGCCTTCGGCCCGGCGCTGGCACACGCGGTGCAGGCGGCGGCGAAGCAGAACCTGAAGTCGGCGCGATCGGGACTGGTCAGTCCGTCGGCAGCACTACTTCCAGCAGCCGGTCCAGGCCGCCGCTGTCGATAGCCACCATCGCCTGTTCGCGCACCCGCGGCTTGGCATGGTAGGCCACGGACAGTCCGGCCACGGCCATCATCGGCAGGTCGTTGGCACCGTCACCGACGGCGATGGCCTGCGCGCCGGCCAGGCCGAGTCCGTCGCAGGTCTGCAGCAGCATGCGCTGTTTTTCGTCGCCGTCGCAGATGTCGCCCCAGTGCTGGTCGACCATGTGCCCGGTCAATACGCCGTCGCGCACCTCCAGCACGTTGGAGCGGGTGAAGTCGAGCCCCAGCCGGTCCCGCACCCGGTCCGAGAACCAGGTGAAACCGCCGCTGACCAGCAGCGTCTTGAGCCCGGCCGACTGGCAGGCCCGGACCAGTCGCTCCACACCGGGGTTGAGCTGCAGCCGTTCCCGGTAGACCGTCTCCAGGTGCGTCAGCGGGACACCGGCCAGCAATGCGACCCTGCGGCGCAGGCTGTCCTTGTAGTCGCTGATCTCGCCGCGCATCGCCGCTTCGGTGATGGACGCCACCTCGTCCTTGCGTCCGGCCGCCGAAGCAATCTCGTCGACACATTCGATGTTGATCAGCGTCGAGTCCATGTCGAAGGCGATCAGGCCGTAGTCCTGCAGCCGCAGCGGCGGCGTGAAGCGCTGGATGGAGAGTCCGGCGGCGAATTCTGAAAGAGCCATGGGCAGATCGGAGTCGTGAAGGATCGGGTTTGGCGGGAATTCTCAAGCCGGCGTAGCGTCGGTCTGTGCCTGGGGCTGACCCAGGCTGCGCAACACATCACGCACCAGATGCGCGCGCTCCTGCGGCAAGGCCAGTTCGCGTTCGATGCGCAGTTTTTCGTTGCCGGCGAGTTTGATGTGGCGGTTCTTGCGGATCAGTTCGATGATGCGCATCGAGTCGATCGGCGGATTCTTGCAGAAGGTGATGACGGTCAACCCGGGCGTGGCATCGACCTTCACGACGCCGTAACTGCGCGCCAGCACCCGCAGCCGGTGCACATCGATCAGCGTCTGTGCCTGCGCCGGCAGCTTGCCGAAGCGGTCGACCAGTTCTTCCAGCAAGGCGTCGATCTGGTCGCCGTTTTTCGCACTTGCCAGCTTCTTGTAGAAGCTCAGGCGCAGGTGGACATCGCCGCAATAGTCGCTGGGCAACAGGGCCGGAGCATGCAGGTTGATGTCGGTGGTGACGCTCAGTGGCGACAGCAGATCGGGCTCGATGCCCTGTTTGAGCGCACGCACCGCTTCGGCCAGCATCTCGTTGTACAGCTGGAAGCCGATCTCCAGGATGTTGCCGCTCTGGTTCTCGCCCAGCACCTCGCCGGCGCCGCGGATCTCGAGGTCGTGCATCGCCAGGTAGAAGCCCGATCCGAGTTCCTCCATCTGCTGGATCGCATCGAGCCGCTGGCTGGCCTGCTTGGTCAGGCCTTGCAGGTCCGGCACCATCAGGTAGGCATAGGCCTGGTGGTGGCTGCGCCCGACCCGGCCGCGCAACTGGTGCAGCTGGGCCAGGCCGAACTTGTCGGCGCGGCTCATCACGATGGTATTGGCGGTGGGCACGTCGATACCGGTCTCGATGATGGTCGAGCACAGCAACAGGTTATAACGCTGGGCGATGAAGTCACGCATCACGCTCTCGAGCTGGCGCTCGGGCATCTGCCCGTGTGCGACCGCGATACGGGCCTCGGGCAACAATTCCTCGAGCGCTGCGCGCCGGTTCTCGATGGTCTCGACCTCGTTGTGCAGGAAGTAGACCTGGCCGCCACGCTTGAGCTCGCGCAGCACCGCCTCGCGGATCACGCCATTGCCTTCGGTGCGCACAAAGGTCTTGATCGCCAGCCGGCGTTGCGGCGCCGTGGCGATGACGCTGAGGTCGCGCAGGCCTTCGAGCGCCATTCCCAGCGTGCGCGGAATCGGTGTGGCGGTCAGCGTCAGCACGTCGACCTCGGCGCGCAAGGCCTTCATCGCCTCCTTGTGGCGCACACCGAAACGGTGTTCCTCGTCGATGATGAGCAGGCCCAGGTTGCTGAACCGGGTGTCCTGGCTCAGCAGCTTGTGGGTGCCGACCACGATGTCGATGGTGCCGTCGGCCAGGCCCTTGATCGCCGCCGTGATCTCCTTGCCGGAGCGAAAGCGGCTCATCTCTGCGATCTTGACCGGCCACTTGGAGAACCGATCGGTCAGCGTATGGAAATGCTGCTCGGCCAGCAGCGTCGTGGGCGCCAGGAACGCCACCTGCTTGCCCCCGGTGACCGCGATGAAGGCGGCGCGCAATGCGACTTCCGTCTTGCCAAAACCCACATCACCACAAACCAGCCGGTCCATCGGCCGCGGACTGATCATGTCCTGGATCACCGCGTGGATCGCGGCATTCTGGTCTGCCGTTTCCTCGAAGCCGAAATCGTTGGCGAAGACTTCGTAGTCTGCGGCCGAGTAGCGGAATGCATGGCCCTCGCGCAGCGCGCGGCGCGCATAGATGTTGAGCAGCTCGGCAGCAGAATCGCGCACCTGTTCGGCCGCCTTGCGCTTGGCCTTTTCCCACTGGCCCGAGCCCAGCCGGTGCAGCGGCGCCTCGTCGGCGCTTACGCCGGTGTACCGGCTGATCAGTTGCAGCTGGCTGACCGGTACATACAACACTGCTTCGCCGGCGTATTCCAGATGCAGGAACTCCTGTGTCGCGTTCTGCCCGTCGGCGCCGGCCGGCCCCAGGTCCAGATTGACCAGGCCACGGTAACGTCCGACGCCGTGGGCGCTGTGCACCACCGGATCGCCGATGTTGAGCTCACTGAGGTCCTTGATCAGTGCCTCGACATCGCTGACCTGTTCCTGCTTCTTGCGCCGGCGCGTGACCGGGCCGGCGGCAAACAGCTCGGTCTCGGTCACCAGGTCGATGCCTTGCGCGAGCCAGCAAAAGCCGTTCATCAGCGCGCTGGTGGCCAGGCCGATCTTTTCATCGCTGGCGACAAATTCCTGCAGGGAGTCAAAGCGCACCGGCTCCAGGCTGCTGGCGCGCAGGAAGTCGAGCAGGCTTTCGCGCCGTCCGTCACTCTCTGCCAGCACCAGCACGCGGTGCGCCGTGCCGGCCATGTGGTTCTTGAGCCGGGTCAGCGGATCTTCGGCGCCGCGCACCACGGTCAGCGGTGGCAGGCTGCGCCAGTGGTTCTGCGCATCCTCGACCTGCGTGTCGTCGGCCTGCACCGTGCGCAAGGCCAGCTGGGCATGGGGTTTGGCCAGCGTGTAGAACTGCTCGGCATCCAGAAACAGGGCCTGCGGTGGCAGGATCGGGCGCTCGGGGTCTCCCTGCAACAGGCGGTAGCGGTCGCGCGTGTCCTGCCAGAAGCGGCTGAAAGCAGACTCCATGTCGCCATGCAACACCAGCGTCGCGTCCAGGCCCAGGTAGTCGAACACCGTGGCCGTCTCGTCAAAGAACAGCGGCAGGTAGTACTCGATGCCGGCAGTGGCGACCCCGGTGCCCATGTCCTTGTAGATGCGGCTCTTGGTCGGGTCGCCTTCGAGCAGTTCGCGCCAGCGGCTGCGAAAACGCGCGCGGGCCTCGTCGTCCATCGGAAATTCGCGACCTGGCAACAGGCGGACTTCGGGCACCGGGTACAGGCTGCGCTGGTTGTCCGGGTCAAAGGTGCGGATGCTGTCGATCTCGTCGTCGAACAGGTCCACCCGGTAGGGCACGGGAGAGCCCATCGGGTACAGATCGATCAGGCTGCCACGTACCGCGTATTCGCCCGGGCTCACCACCTGGCTCACATGGCTGTAGCCTGCCAGCGTCAACTGCGCACGCAGGCGCTGCTCGTTGACCTTCTGGCGCAACTTGAATTCGAAGGTGTAGGCGGCCATGAAGGCCGGTGGCGCCAAGCGGTACAAGGCGGTGGAGGCCGGAATCAGCACCACATCGGCGCCGCTGTCCTGACCGCGGCGCGAGATTCGCCACAAGGTGGCCAGGCGCTCGCTGATCAGGTCCTGGTGCGGCGAGAAGGTGTCGTAGGGCAGCGTCTCCCAGTCCGGAAAGATGGCACAACGCAGGTCGGGGGCAAAAAACGGAATTTCCTCGAGCAAGCGCTGGGCATCGGCGGCCTGGGCGGTGACCACAGCCGTCAATCGGCCGGCCTGCTTGTCGTTGAGCGCCTGGCGCGCCAGCAGCAAGGCGTCGGCGGAGCCGACAGGCCGCGGCAGCGTGAAACGTCTGCCGGGTTTGAGAGAGGGCAATTCCATGGGGCAGTGAACCAGGATGGGGCAGGGCAGGGCAGCAAGAATGCAAGAACCCCCTCTGCCGCAGACCGGGAGGGGGTGGATGCACTGATTTTAGAATGACGCCACGCACATGACCCAAACTTCGCCCGACAGCCCCTCGATCGCCGCTATTGCCACAGCAGCGCATGCGACATCCACCTCCTCTGTGCCATGTCGCATCTGGGCGCTGATTCCTTGCGCAGGCCTTGGGACCCGTGCCGGGTCGGCCTTGCCCAAGCAATACCATCCAGTGGCCGGGCGCGCGCTGGTATTGCACACCTTGGCGGCTTTTGCCGGTGTGCCGCGAATGGCCCATAGCCTGGTGGTACTTGCGCCGACGGATGCGTGGTTTGCCGGCCTGGATCTGTCATCGATGCCCGATTGCAGCTCGGTCGCCTGCGGCGCAGCGACCCGGGCCGGCTCGGTGGCCCGCGGCCTGCAGGCCTTGCGCGCACGCGGTGCGCTGGAAAATGACTGGGTGCTGGTACACGATGCGGCCCGTTGCCTGGTGACGCCGGCGCTGATCGATCGCCTGATCGACGCCTGTGCCGGTGATGCCGTCGGGGGGCTGCTCGCCATTCCGGTGTCGGATACGGTGAAGCGCGCGTCGGCCGGTCGTGTGGCGGACACGGTGGACAGAAGCCTGTACTGGCTGGCGCAGACACCGCAGATGTTTCGCCTCGGTGTGCTGGAGTCGGCCCTGCTGGCCGTCGCAGACAGCGTGACGGATGAGGCATCGGCGATCGAGGCGCAAGGCCTGGCGCCGCGGCTGGTCGAGGGTGATCGATCGAATTTCAAGGTGACCGTGGCGCAGGACTTCATCATGGCCGAAGCCATCCTGACAGCGCGCAAGCTGGCCGCAAACAAGAAGGTTCTGCATGAATAACCCCCCTGCCGGCAGTGCCGGTCCTGTAACCTTGCGCATCGGCGAAGGCTGGGACATCCATCGGCTGGTCGCTGACCGGCCGTTGATCATCGGGGGCGTGCGAATCCCGTACGAGCGGGGGCTGCTCGGGCATTCGGATGCAGACGTGTTGCTGCACGCGATCACCGACGCGCTGCTCGGTGCAGCGGCACTGGGTGATATCGGCCAGCACTTTCCCGATACCGACGCGCAATTCAAGGGTGCGGATTCGACGGTATTGCTGGCCGAGGCGATGCGCCGCGTGGCGGCTGCGGGCTACCAGATCGGCAACATCGACAGCACCGTGATCGCGCAGGCACCCAGGCTCATGCCCTGGCTGCCGGCAATGCGCAAGGTGATTGCGCAGGCCTTGAACTGCGCCGTGGAACAGGTCAATGTCAAGGCCAAGACCGCGGAGAAAATGGGGCCGGTCGGCGAGGGCCTGGCCATCGAGGCCCGCGCCATTGTCTTGCTGCAGCGCTGATCAAGCGCAGCCGCCGTCGGCGGCCATGGGCAATGGTGACTGGATGGGGTTGGCCGGCGAACTGCGGTGTGCGCTTGCCTGGGAGCGGCCAGGCGCTGCGCTCAGGGCGCCTTGCGGGCCCGGTTGAGTTCGATCCGCACCGACAAGCCGCCGGATTCGCGGTTGCGCAGCAGCAGGGTTCCGCCCATGCGCTGTATGTTTTTCTCGACGATCGCCAGGCCCAGTCCGGCGCCGGTGGCCGAGGTGCGCGCGCTGTCGCCCCGAAAGAATGCCGTCGTCAAATGCGCCAGGTGTTCAGGGCTGGCGCCAGGCCCGCGATCCGCCACCGCGATAACGACCCGCGTATCGCTGGCCGTGGCGACGATCTCGATCTCCGCCTGCGAACTCTCCGCCGAGCGCCCATAACGGGCGGCATTCTCGAGCAGGTTGGTGATCACGCGCACCAGGTCGACTTCGTCGGCCATGACGAAGATGTCGGCGGGAACGTTGATCTGCAGCGCGACGTCCTGCGCGTCCTTGAGGGCGTAGATGCAGCGGTTCACGACCTCGAGCAGTGCAATCGGCGTCAGCACGATCTGGTCCGGCCTGGCATAGTCCATGAACTTGTTGATGATTGCGTTGACCTGGTCGATATCGGTGGCCATATGGCTGCGTGCGGCTTCGTCGCTGACGCTGAGTTCGGTCTCCAGTCGCAGCCGCGCCAGTGGTGTGCGCAGGTCGTGCGAAATGCCGGCCAGCATGATGACGCGGTCCTTTTCGATCTGAGCCAGCTTTCGCGACATGCGATTGAATTCGATGTTGACTTCGCGGATCTCATTGGCCGCGACTGTCTCGTCAAGCTGGCCGGCCGCAAAATCACCTTCGCGGATGCGACCGGCGGCAACCGACAAATCCCGCAATGGCCGGTTGATCAGACCTGCAATCAGGGCCGCACCCGCCAGCGACAAGGCGGTTGCGGTAACCAGCCAGATGATCCATGTCTTGCCGACCGGCGGGTTGAGCCTGGCCCGATCGGTCAGCATCCAGTAGCGGTCTTCATCGATCGTGAAGCCGATCCACAGGCCCGGTTCTTCATTGACGCTGGTGGCCACCACCGTGTCGGCGCCCAACCGTGCCTCGAGTTCCAGCGTCATGCGCAGGCCGAGTTCATCCTGGGGAAACGGTTCGTAACGGTCGCCCGGCTCACGCGGCAGGATCCGGACTGCCTCCTGGTCGGTCATGGTCTTGATCAGCGACACGCGGGCGATGGAATCGGAATGGATCAGTGCGGCCCGGCTGAGGTTGACGATGGACGCAATCTGCTGCGCGGTCTGCACCGCGCGCGGTTCGAGTTCGAACACCCGCAATGTCTGCAGCCAGGCCAGGATGCTGACCAGCAACAGTGCTGCCAACAGAAAGAAGGTGCGTCCGAACAGGCCGAAGCCTCCCCTGTGCAAAGGCGGAAGCAGGCTTTCGTTCTGCGGCGGCGTCGCCACCACGCCGGACTTGGCCGGGCCGTTGGCCACGTGGCTCAGGCGCTGCCGTCCGGAACAAAGACGTAGCCGACACCCCAGACAGTCTGCACATATCGCGGGCTGGCCGGGTCAGCTTCGATCATCTTGCGCAGGCGCGAGATCTGGACATCGAGGCTGCGATCGAACGGTTCGAATTCGCGGCCTCTGGCCAGTTGTGCCAGCTTCTCGCGCGACATCGGCTGGCGCGGGTGGCGTACCAGCGCCTTGAGCATCGCGAACTCGCCGGTCGTCAATGGCAGCTCCTGGCCCGACTTGTGCAGACTGCGCGCGCCCAGGTCAAAGCTGAACGGGCCGAACTGCACGACTTCGTTTTCACTCGATGGGGCGCCCGGGGCCTCGACCACCGGGCGGCGGCGCAGCACCGCATTGATGCGGGCCAGCAACTCGCGTGGATTGAAGGGCTTGCCGAGGTAGTCGTCGGCTCCGACTTCCAGTCCGACGATACGGTCCACGTCCTCTACCTTTGCCGTCAGCATGATGATCGGTGTGCGGTCGTTGGCCGCGCGCAGGCGGCGGCAAATCGACAGGCCATCCTCTCCGGGCAGCATCAGGTCAAGCACGATCAGGTCGACGGTCTCGCGCAGCAGGATGCGATTGAGTGCCTTGCCATCTTCAGCCTGGAATACCTCGAATCCTTCCTGACTCAGATAACGCCGCAACAGGTCGCGGATGCGGCTGTCGTCATCGACCACCAGGATCTTGTCACTGCGGCCAGAAGCTTGCGCCATGGTCTCTCCTTGAATATGTAACAACGCCCATTCTGATGGTTTGGAACGCGCTTAATGCGGCCAAACGCCGGATGCCTGACACACTGTTACAACTCATGCCGCAATCGCACATTTCTCTACCCATGGGAGCTTGGGGGGCGGCAGCCAGGACGGGTTATTCTTGCAGCATGCTCAAATGGCTGCTGATCCTCATCGCCAATGCACTGCCTGCGCCGGTGCCTGGGCCCAGCTACCGCCGCAGGTGGCGCCGGAGCCGTCGCATCCGCTCACACGGGAGCAGCGGCGGGTCGAATTGCGCACGGTACTGCAGGCGCAGAGCCAACGCGACGCGGCCACAACACACACCGAGGCATTACCGCTGGCACGCCACCTGAGCGAACAGGATCGGGCAGAAATTCGGCAGCAGTTGCGCCAGCAGCGCGACGCGAATCCGGCAATTCGTCCGTGAACGGGGCAGAGTGGCCAACTGGCCATTGGCCGACGTCGGCCCGGACGCCGCGCCGTCGCCAGCCTTTGACGTTGGCACAATCACCGATCTTGCGATCAATTTTACGGAGCCTTGCTTGAAACCCTTGTCCAGATCCCTGCTTGTCCTGTCACTGATGCTGTCGGGCGCGATGGCGTCAGCCCAATCCTTGCCGGCCATCGCACCGCAAAATGTGCTGCAGTTGTCAGCCGATGCAACAGTCGAAGTGCAGCAGGATTGGCTGGAACTGAACCTGAACACCACGCGTGATGGCACAGATGCTGCCGCGGTGCAGAACCAGCTCAAACAGGCAGTGGACGCGGCATTGCAGCAAGTGCGTGCGCTCAGCCAGCCGGGGCAGCTCGATGTGCGGACCTCCAGTTTCAACCTGTCTCCGCAACACAATCGGGAGGGCCGGATCACCGGCTGGCAAGGCACGGCAGGGCTGGTGCTCGAAGGCCGTGATTTCGCACTGATCGCTGCCGCGGCCGGCAAGGTGCAGTCGCTGACCATGGCCGGCGTGCAGTTCAGCCTGAGCCGTGCGCAGCGCGCGCGGGCCCAGGATGAGGCACAGGCAATTGCCATAACGCGTTTCAAGGCCAACGCCGGTGATATCGCCAAAGGTTTCGGATTCAGCGGCTACAGCCTGCGCGAGGTTTCGGTCAACGCCAATGACCAGGGCTTCGCACCGCGCCCGCGCATGCTGGCGATGCAGGCCAAGGGTGCTGTGGCCGATGCACCGGTGCCGATGGAAGCCGGGAAATCGGCTGTCGTCGTGACCGTGTCAGGCTCGGTGCAGCTGAAGTAAACCGGGCGCGTTTGGCATGGAAACTGTCGACGCGGTGGTGGTCGGGGCGGGTGTGGTGGGTCTGGCCGTGGCGCGCGAAATCGCGTTGCAAGGGTTCGAAGTCCTGCTGCTGGAGTCGGGACAGGGAATCGGCACCGGCACGAGCTCACGCAACAGCGAGGTCATTCATGCCGGCATCTATTACCCCGAAGGCTCGCTGAAAGCGAAGTTATGCGTCCAGGGCCGGGAACTGCTGTATGCCTATTGCGACAGCCATGGTGTCGGTTATCGCCGATGTGGCAAGCTGATCGTCGCCACGTCTGAGCAGCAGCTCGGGCAGCTCGAGGACATCCGTCAGAAGGCCGCATCCAATGGCGTGACCGATCTGCAACTGCTCAGCCGGGCGCAGGCGTTGGCGCTCGAGCCCGAACTCGATTGCGTGGCTGCCTTGTTGTCGCCCAGCACCGGCATCGTCGACAGCCACGCGTTGATGCTGGCAATGCAGGGCGACATGGAAAACGCCGGCGGCGCACTGGCGCTGTCATCGGCGCTGGCGTCAGCGACATGCAGCGCCGACGGCATCGTGCTGCAGGCTGCCGACGGCACGCAGTTGCGCACCCGGATGCTGGTCAACTCGGCGGGTTTGCAGGCGCCGGATCTTGCAAGACGCTTCCAGGGATTCGCGGCCCGGCATCTGCCTACCGCTTAC
>Ga0073904_10000764_pt1 | contig 23334 bp, 28 predicted proteins | sample KloWWTrecipitate_FD_66668 | JGI IMG/M metagenome (GOLD analysis project Ga0073904, IMG submission 66668) | Active sludge microbial communities from Klosterneuburg, Austria, studying microevolution and ecology of nitrifiers - Klosterneuburg... | ecosystem: Engineered > WWTP > Aerobic digester >... | reverse complement strand
GCCCACCTCGACGATCTCGCGGGCCATGTTCAAGTCGGCCTGGCGGCGTTCGAGGGCGGGGCGGTAGCCGGCGTAGATGACGGCATCGCATTCTTCGAGGAGGCCGCCGACGAGCCGGGCATGCCAGCGATCGACGCCCTGGTCTTCAAGGCGGCGGCGCAGCTCGGTACTGGTGAGGGCGGTGGCGTGGAGGCCGTGGCGCCGGGCAAGCTCGCTTTTCACGACCGAGGACATGACGCGATAGGCGGTCACCGGGTCGGCGTCAATGGCCGCTTCGGCATCAACGAGGGCGGGTGCCCGGCCAGGGGAGGCGGCGGGAGCCTGCGCCGCCCCGGGGCGCTTCAGCCCTCGGCGGGCAAGCCACCAGGAAAGGAGCGCCAGTACCACCAGGACGGTAACGACGCCGAGAGCGAGCGCGGGACGCAGAAAGGGGGATTCGGCACCCGCGATGGCCAGGGGAGGGGGCAGAGGGGTGAGGACGAGGGGATCATCCGGGCCCAGCGTGGGGACCACAGTGAACGGGACAGGCGGGAGCGTGCGGGAGGTGACCTCGGCGCCGCTGATGATGGCGACCGATGGCGCAAACCGGAGCTGACCGGGAATGAACGGCGCAAGGGTGGCTTCGAAGACCCACTCGGTCTGTGCCCCGCGAGGGACGAACGTGGGCGGGCCGATGGATACGAGCTCGACGCCGGCCCAGGAGGGGGTGCCAGGAGTGACCTCGACGGTGGCCTCCGCGGGGACCATGACGTGGAAGGTGGCCTGGACGCGATCAGCGATGAACGCGGATGGTTGCGAGAGCTCGACGCGATCGGCCGGGACTTCCTGGGCAAGCGTGCCGGTGGCGAGCGGAACGGCGGCGATAACAAGAGCCATGAGGATCGGCACGGCGCGCATCAGGCTGCTCCCGTGGCGCGGCGGCGGAAGAACTGGAGGAGCGCCGGGACGTAGTCGGCGCCGGGAGTGAGGGCGATCTCCTCGATTTTCAGGCTACCGAAGAGGTGGCGGCGCTCCCGGTCGGTGAGGGCAACACGGGCTGCATAGGCCTGGCGGACGGCGGCACTGGAGGAATCAACCTCGATGGACTGGCCGGTCTCGGCATCGTGGAGCGTGATTATTCCGGCACGGGGCAGCTGTTCATCGATCGGATCGCGCACGCGGAGGGCGATGATGTCGTGGCGGCGTGCCGCGGAGCGAAGCTGGCCGGGCTCGATGGCGGCCAGGAAATCGGAGACGAGGAAGACGGTAGCCCGGCGCTTATGCACACCGGTGAGGTATTCGAGTGCTCCACCGATATCGGTGCCCGAGGTTTCGGGGTGCGCCCAGAGCATTTCACGGACGACGCGGAGCACGTGCGTGGCGCCGCCGGACGGGCGGAGGTAGCGTTCGGGCCTGCTGGCAAAGAGGAGGAGGCCAACGCGGTCCTTGTTGCGGATGGCGGCGAGGGCAAGGACGGCGCAGACCTCGGCGGCGAGATCGGCCTTGGAGCGGGGAAGGGCGCCGGCACGCTGGGAGGCGCTGACATCGACGGCGAAGATGACGGTGAGGTCGCGGTCTTCGCGGTAGCGACGGATGGCGGGCTGGCCGGTGCGGGCGTAGGCCTTCCAATCGATAGAGCGGACATCATCGCCGGGAACGTAGGGGCGGAGCTCATCGAATTCGATGCCGCGTCCGCGGAAGACGGCATGGTACTCACCGAGGAAGAGGCTGTTGACGAGACTGCGGGCGCGGATTTCGATGGCGCGGACGCGATCGAGCAGCTCGGGGGGGATGCCGCCGGGGGAGGATGGCGGGCGGGCTGGGGATGGCTGCGCCGGGCGGCGAGCGACGAGTCTCATGGTCGTGGCCCCGGGCGGCTAGGGGACATCGACCCCATCGAGGACGCGATCGATGAGGTCATCGGTGGAGAGCTCCTCGGCTTCGGCTTCGTAGGTGGTGACGATGCGGTGGCGGAGGACATCGTGGGCAAGGGCCTTCACGTCATCCGGGGTGGTGTAGGCGCGCCCCTGGAGGAAGGCATGGGCGCGGGCGGCCTGCGCGAGGGCAATGCTTGCCCGCGGGGATGCGCCAAAGGCTATGAGCGGTTCGAGCGAGGGGAGCCGGTAGGCGGCGGGGGTTCGGGTCGCGTAGACGAGTTGGACGATGTAGTCCTGGAGCGTGTCATCGATGGCGATTTCACTGACGGCGTTGACGGCTTCGGCGAGGGACTCCCGCGAGGCAACGACACTGGCCTGGTGGCCGCGGCCGTTGAGGCTCATCCCGAGGATCCTGCGTTCTTCCTGGCGGGATGGGTAATCGACGCGAACCTTGAGGAGGAAGCGATCGAGCTGGGCTTCGGGGAGCGGGTAGGTGCCTTCATGTTCAATGGGGTTCTGAGTGGCCATGACCAGGAAGGGTGCTTCGAGCGGGAATGTCTCGCCGCCAATGGAGACCTGGCGCTCCTGCATGGCTTCGAGGAGGGCGGACTGGACCTTGGCGGGAGCGCGATTCACTTCATCGGCGAGGACGAGGTTGGCGAAGATTGGGCCGCGGCGGACAGTGAAGCGGGCTTCGGCGGCGTTGAAAATCTCGGTGCCAACGAGGTCGGCGGGGAGAAGGTCGGGCGTGAACTGGATGCGGACGAAGTGGAGATCAAGGGCGCGGGCGAGGGTGGAGACGGTGAGCGTCTTCGCGAGGCCGGGGACGCCTTCGACGAGGATGTGGCCCTGGCAGAGCATGCCGATGATGAGGCGGTCGATGAGCGCATCCTGGCCGACGATGACGCGGTGGACTTCATCGCGGACGCGGGCGAGGGTCTCGGATGCGCGAGCGGCGGAAGGCGAAAGGGTGAGGGCTCCGGCGGCCACAGGATGCTCCGGGGCGAAGGTTGTGTTCGCATTGTACGGGCCGCGGGGAGGGATCGGTGGTGAGCGGGAGGACGGGCGGCAAGGGCAGGGAAGGGGGGCCCGGGTTAGTCCTCGATGGGTTCGTGCGAGCCGGGCTGGTAGCTTGCGCGGGCGAAGGCGATGACCCACACCTCGCGCGCGCCGGCATCGCGCAGGGCGGTTGCACACTCGCTGACGGTGGCGCCCGTCGTGACAACGTCATCGAACAGAGCGACGGACATGCCGCTCAACGATGGGCCGCGGTAGGCAAAGGCGCCTGCAACATTTGAGCGGCGCTCGGCGAGGCGCTGGCCTACCTGCCGATCGGTGCGGCGGATGCGGGTGAGGCCGGGGGATGGGGGAGGGAGAGCGGTGTGGCGGAGGATCTGTCTGGCCTGGTTGAAACCGCGCTCGCGTTGACGGGACGGGTGGAGCGGCACGGGGAAGCAGGCATCGAACGAGAGTCCGGGGAGCGCATCATCGAGCAGGCGGCCCATGGTGGGAGCGATTGCGGTGGCGTAACGGTATTTGAGGGTATGGACGAGCAAGCGGGCCGGGCCTGTCATTTCGAAGGCGGCGCGGATACCGGCCAGGTGGTGGAGGTTGAAGCAGCGGGGGCAGAAGCCAGATTGCTGCCAGCGGGCAGAGCAGTGGCCGCAGCGGCCAGGCCCGGCGGCGCGTTCGAGGGTGGCCTCGCAGCGTGGGCAAAGGGGGGTATCGAATGCCCCGCAACCGGCGCAGCGGAGCGGGTAGAGGAGGCCGGTGAGGGCTCGCAGGAGGGACGGCGGCACGGCGGGAGTGTACGGGAACGGGCGGGCAACGGGGGATTGTCTCTACAATGGGGGAGTGGACGTGACAGTCTTGCTGTTCGCTTCGATTGCGGAACGGGCGGGGACGCGCTCGGTGAACCTGCCGTACCGGGCGGGGGACACGGTGGGCGATATCCGCGACCGGCTGGTGGAGCGATACCCGGTGCTGGCAGCTGCCGTCCCGACGTTGATGTACGCGGTGGATGAGGTGTACGCGCGCCCGGGGGACCCGGTTGGGCCGGGGGCGACGGTAGCGTTCATCCCACCGGTTTCTGGAGGTTGAATCGATGTTGATCCGGGTGACGGCGGACGAGCTGGACACGGCGGAGGCGATCGGCGCGGTTGCATCGCCGGGGGCGGGAGCGATCAACGTGTTCCTCGGTGTGGTGCGCGATAACAACCTCGGGAAGCGGGTGCAGTACCTGGAATACGATGCGTACCCTTCGATGGCAGAGAAGGTGATGGGCGAGCTGGCGGAGGAGGCGAAGGGGCGGTTCGGGCTGGAGGACTGCGCGGTGCTGCACCGGACGGGGCGGTTGGAGATCGGCGAGGCAAGCCTGCTGATTGCCGTGAGCTGCGGCCACCGGGCGGAGTCGTTCGAGGCCGGGCACTGGCTGGTGAATGAGATTAAGAAGAAGGTGCCGGTGTGGAAGAAGGAAGTGTGGGAGGACGGGGAGGCGTGGGTGGAAGGTCCGGAATCGCTGGGGATGCAGCAGGCCCCCGCGAGCATGCGCTGAGGGCGGTATGAGTAAAGGGGGCACGCACCCGCACGCCTTTAGCCGGTTCTGCATGCATTGCGGCCAGCGGCTGACCTCGGCCGTGCCCGAGGGAGACAACAAGCGGCGGATGGTGTGCCTGGATTGCGGGTTCATCCACTACCTGAATCCGCGGCCGGTGGCGGGGGTGATCCCGGTGCGCGATGACGGGCACGTTTTGCTGACGCGGCGGAGTATCGATCCGCGGTCCGGGTACTGGGTGTTTCCCGGCGGGTATATGGATGTGGGGGAGACGGCGGAGGAGGCAGCTATCCGCGAGACGATGGAAGAGGCGGGGCTGGAAGTTGGAGCACTCGAGCTGGTCGGGGTGTTCACGCGGCCCGGGCCGGGGGTGGTGGTCATCGTGTACGAGGCACTGGCGCGAAGCGAGGCAGAGGCGCTGCACGAGACGAGCGAGGTGCGCTGGTTCGCGCCGGATGAGATCCCGTGGGATGACCTGGCCTTCGACAGCACAGAGTGGGCGATGCGCACGTGGGCGGCGAAGCGGGGGTTGTAGGGATCGCCCGTCAACCCAAATAGGCGGCGAGGTCGCTGCCATGCACCGACTCCTCGATGTAGCCAAACGTGCCTCGATCTCTGACTTCGCCGATGGCCGCGAGGAAGCCGGCGATGGCTGCCCGGTAAAGGGTTGTCGCGAGGCTGATGCGCTTGACGCCGGCGGCCGAGAGTTCGGCAACCGAGAAGGAACGGCCGGGGATGGCGACCATGAAGTTCACGGGCTTTGCCACGGACTGGCAGACTGCCCGGACCGCGGCGATGTCCGGCAGACCGGGGGCGAAGAGCACATCGGCGCCGGCTTTTTCGAATGCCTGGAGCCGACGAATGACGTCATCGAGATCCGGGTTTCCGTAGAGGAAGCTTTCAGTGCGAGCGGTGAGGGTGAATGGGAACGGCAGCGAACGGGCCACCGAGGCCGCGGCAGCTACCCGCTCGACCGCGAGTTCAAAATCAAAGAGTGGTTGGTCCGCAGTTCCAGTGGCATCTTCGATCGAGCCTCCGACAAGGCCGACCGAGGCTGCCAATCGGATGGTTTCCGCAGCCGGGGCGGGGTCATCGGCGTAGCATTTCTCCAGGTCGGCGGCAACGGGAAGGCTGGTGTTGGCAACGATGAGGGCAGCGTGGGCAAGTGCCGCGTCGCGGGATATCCCACCATCCTTGCGCCCGAGGGTGGCGGCACTGGCACCGCTAGAGGTGGCCAGGGCCGGGAAGCCCATGGTTTCGAGGATACGGGTCGAGGCGCCATCCCAGGGGTTCGGCATCACGAAAGTGCCGGGAGCGTTGTGGCGGTCCCGGAAGGCGTTGGCTTTTTCGAGCTGGGTTGGCACAGGGACTCCGCGGGACGGTAGGGTGGCACGCACTCTGACATTTCGGGCTCCGCTCGTCTACCACCATGGGGGCCAATGCCGTGGGGCTACTCGAAGCGGGCGATTTCGGCGTAGCCGGTGGAGGAGCGGACAAGCAGGGCTGCCGGGTTCCGTCCCTCGGGGAGCTGGAAGCTAATCCAGCCGGTGCGGGACTGGCCGGGATCGAGTTCGCCGGTATCGAAGCCGGGCTGGGAATTGGTGATGGCCCAGCCGTATTCATCCCCGGAGTCATCGCGGATGCGGAAGAGACCGAAGCTATAGCGGACGCCTTCGCCGATGGCATCCTGGCGAACCTCGATGGCGACGCGGCGCATGCCCGGGTTGGTGACGAAGAAGCCGGGGGGTTCCGGATCGACGAGCTGGAGGACGGTGAAGGCGGATGTACCGGCGCGAGTGGATGTGGGAGTGCCGGAGAACGGGGTGATTGGCGGCGGAGTTGGCGTGCGAGCGACGGCTGTGGGGTACGCGGCGAGCGTGCGGGCGATTCGCGTCATCTCGTCCCGGAGTTCTGGTTCGAGGGTGGGGCCGGATGGCCCCGGGGTGACAGGGTTTGAGCCGGTACGGGCGCCGGAATTGAGGGAACGGGCATCGGAGCTGACGAGGCCTGAGATGCCACTGGCGGCGATGGTAGCAATGCCGCCTACGAAAATGGCAACGGAGAGAACAAGGAGCACGATGGCCCGGGGCATCGTCATGGGCGCATATTACCCGGGGTGGCGCTAACGCGGACGGCGATACTGGCGTGCAGGCGGGGGGGCGCTTTCGGTGCGGCCGAGGCGGTAGTGGGGAGCGAGCACGACAAGGATGGCGCCTGCGTGGGGATCGGCGATGCGGGCAACAATGCGCGGGTGGGCGGCCTGGAGGGCTTCGAGTGGCTGATCGGTTGTGACGACGGTGGGGAGGCCGGCGACATGGCGGTAGTTGACCACCTGATAGAGCTTTTCCTGCGCCCACTGGGTGGTGGCCTGAGCACCAAGGTCATCAAGGATGAGGATGTCGGCGTTGCGGACCCGGTCGAAGAGCTCGTCGTATGGTGCTTCCTTGCCGGGTGCGAAGGACGCGCGGAGGTAATCGAGAAGGTCCGGGACAACGGCGAAAAGGACGCCCATGCCGTTCGCCAGGGCACGGTTGGCGATGGCGCAGGCGAGGTGGGTTTTGCCACAGCCATTGGGGCCCTGGAGGGTGAGCCAGCCGCGGGGATCCTCGGCGAAGGCCATGGAGGCGCGAAGGGCGGATTCGAGGGACTCGCGCTCTTCGGAGCGGATGCCGGGAGCGCGGACATCGAAGTTGCGGAACTGGAGTTCGGCGAGGCGCTCGCGGGTCATCCCGCCGACCTGCGAGTACCCGGCTCTGCCGGCGCCATCGATGACAAGGACGCGGGAGAGGGCTTCATCGCAGAGGCGGGTGGCCAGGCGCTCATCGAGCTCCTGGGGGCGGGTGGTCGTGGTAAAGACGGTGGGGAGGCCGACATTGAAGCGGTGGTTGACGACCTGGAGGAGCTTTTCTTTGGCCCAGGGGCTCCCGGAGGCCGAGTCGATGTCATCGAGCACGAGGAGCGGGGCGTTGCGCACCTGTTCGAAGAGTTGGTCGAATCCGAGGTCATCATCGCTGGCGTCGTAACTGGCGCGGAGGTGATCGAGGAGGTCGGGGACGACCATGAAGAGAGCGGGATAGCCGAGGGAGATGCGCTGGTTGGCGATGGCGGCGGCGAGGTGGGTCTTTCCGGATCCGGAGGCGCCGGCAATAACGAGCCAGCCCGAAGGTTCGGCAGCGTACTCGCGGGCTGCGGCGAAGGCAAGCTGGAACCAATCGCTTTCGCCGGAGCGGCCCGTTGGGACGAGGGTATCGAAGGTGAACCTGCGGAGGGCGCCGATATTGCTAATGCGTTCGAGGCGGTTTCGGCGGGCGCCTTCTTCTTCGGCGAGGATGCAATCGCAGGGCTCTGCTTTGCCGAAGCGGGGGTGGTCGACCGGATAGGGGCGACGAACGAACCCGGCGCCTCCACAGATGGAGCACTGGGGGGTGGCCGGGTCAGCGGTAGCGGACGACGTGGCCGAGGCTTCCACCGAGGTAGCGGCGTTTCTGGTCTTCGAAAGAATCTCTTCCAGCCGTTTCACCGGGGCGTCCCTCCTCTGTCCAGGTGCGCAGGATGCGCTCGATGTAGCGCCAGTTGCGGATATTGAGTTCGGCTGCCTCACGGAAGGCGTCTTCAATCCATTCTGGCGGGTAGGTGGCTTCGGCTTCGATGAGCCTATCGCCGATCATGGGGGTGATAGTGCCGATGTGTTCTTCGTAAAGGCGGAAGATGCCGGGGCGTGCTTCGGGGATGGGGATGGGGGAGGCGGCGGTTTCGGGGCGGATGGGGAGGGCGCCCGAGCGGGCCCGGGCGAGGGCGCGGCGGGACCCGGGGTTGTTGAGGAAGAAGACCTGTTCACGGCCGCCTCCGCCGCTAAGTTCGAGGCCGAGGAGGGCACCGGCCCGGGAGCATTCGAGCAGTCCATCATTGAGGGACTGGCGGCCGCTGGCGAGGTTTTCGAACGACAGGCGGGCGAAATCGTTGGCCCAGATTTCATCCGCCGAGACGCAGCGGGCTTCGGAGCGCTGATCCTGGACGAGGCGGGCGACCCAGAGGAAGGCGAGGAGGGCGGAGGGCGATCCGAGCTCCGGGAGGACGGCAGTGAAGAAGAGGTTGGGTATGGCAGTAGCCTTGCCGATACCCGGGAAGCCGGTGAAGGGATCAGTCCTGGATGTCATCGGTACGGAGGACCCAGTCTTCGAACCTGGCGAGGCGTTCGCGGAAGCGGAGCTCGACGATGCCGGTCGGGCCATTTCGGTGTTTGGCCACGTGGACCTGGGCGACGCCTTTGGGGTAGGCGCTCTCGGGGAGGTCGGGATTTTGCTGGGCCCACTGTTCGGGGCTGGTGTACATCTCTTCGCGGCTGAGGAACATGACGATGTCGGCGTCCTGCTCGATCGAGCCCGAGTCGCGGAGGTCGGAGAGCATGGGGGTGCGCGGGTGGCGGTTTTCGATGGCGCGGGAGAGCTGGGCGAGGGCGACGATGGGGACGTCGAGTTCGCGCGCGAGGCCTTTGAGTGTGCGGGAGATATAGCTGATCTCCTGGACGCGGTTTTCGCGGCCGCTGGAGCCTTCGCCCTGCATCAGCTGGAGGTAGTCGATGACGATGAGGTCGAGCCGCTTCGATTCGCCGGCGAGGCGGCGGGCCTTTGCGCGGAGTTCGGCGGCGGAGAGCGTCGGGGAGTCATCGAACCAGATGTTGGCTTCGGAAAGGCGGGCGGCGGCGGCGACAACGCGGCGCTCCTCGATCTCGGTGTTTTGGCCGAGGCGAAGGCGGCTGCTATCGACGCCTGATTCAGATGAGAGCAGGCGGATGGCGAGCTGTTCGGAGGACATTTCGAGGGAGAAGACGGCGACGTTGGCCTTCTGCATGACCGCGGCGTTGCGGGCGATGCCGAGTGCGAAGCTTGACTTTCCGACGCTGGGGCGGGCGCCGACGATGATGAGGTCGGAGCGTTTGAGGCCGGTGAGGAGGGTATCGAGGTCGCTGAAGCCGGTGCGGATGGCGGAGAGCTCGATGCGTTCGATCTCATCGGGGTCCTGGTCGAGGTAGGCATCGAGGAGCTGGCGGATGTGGACGAAATCGCGGAAGTTTTCGCCGCCGCGGAGGCGCTGGATGAGGTCTTCGGCGCGGGTGAAGACGGTATCGATTTCGGCGGGGGCCTCGTAGGCCATCTGGAGGATGCCTGTGGCGGCGTGGATGAGGCCGCGGTAAGTGGCATCGCGCTTGACGATGCGGGCATAGAACTCGACGCCGAGAGAAGTGGGGAGGTGGCGGATGACATCGGAGAGGTAGGTCTGGCCGCCGGCTTCTTCGAGCTGATCGCGGGTGGCGAGCTCGTGTGCGACGGTGATCTGGTTGACGACTTCATCGCGGTTCCAGAGGGAGACGCAGGCGTCGTAAATCCAGCCGTTCTTTTCGCGGAAGAAATCGTGGGGCTTGAGGATGCCGACGACGGCGAGCATGGCCTCGGAATCGACCATGAGCGAGGCGATGACGGCCTCTTCGGCCTCGGTATCGTGCGGGGGCAGGCGTTCGAGTTGAGCGAGGGTCATTCGGAAAGGAGGAGACCGGGGGCAGGCAACGCAACGGTGCGCGGCATCGAGACGGACCGGTCCCTGTCGTCCTCCTTTCCGGGGTTATTCAGCCGTTTCGGCTTCGAGTTCAGTTTCGGCTTCGGCAGTTGAGGCGCCGGCGGCCTTTGCCTCGGCTTCGGCGCGGTACTTCGCCTCGGCGGCGGCCCTGGCTTCGGCTTCGGCCTGGGCGGCACGCTCGGCCATGAGCTTTTCGACGACGGGCTTCGATGCCTCGTCGGGCACGACATCGACGGTCACTTCGGCGGTGACGTTGCGGGTGAACTTGATGGTGACGGGGCGGGGGCCGATGTCGCGGATGGGTTCGGGCAGGAGGACGATGTGGGGGTCGACCTCAACGCCGGCCTTCGCGGTGAGCGCCTCGGCGATGTCGCGGTTGGTGATCGAGCCGAAGAGGCGGCCCGTTTCGCCGACGCGGGCTTCGAGGGTGACGGTGTAGCCGTCGAGCCTGGTCGAGATGCCGCGGGCCTCGCCATCGAGTTTTTCCTGGCGGCGGACTTCCTTCTGGGCGAGGGAGTTGGCGCGCTGGAGGTTGTCCTTGGTGGTGGCGCCGGCGACGCCGCGAGGCAGGAGGAAGTTGCGGGCAAAGCCGTTCTTGACTTCCTTCACTTCACCGACCTGCGCGGTGCCTTCCACGTCTTCGAAAAAGACGACTTTCATACTGACTCCAGGGTTCGGGATGGCCGGGCCGGGACTCGGCGGGGTGAGGTAACCCGCCCGGTGCAATCCCGGTGGCACCGTAGACCAATCAGGATAGCCGAACCATTGGTTATCGTCTTGTCGGGGGAAGCTTGATACGAGATTCACGGAGGTAGCGGGTTATGGATAGCCGGTGACCGCGACAGGTGGTGTCGCGATTGCGACGCGAGCGGCGCAGCGGAACCAGCCAGCGCCAATCCATCGCGGCCACGGGCCACGAGCCGTACGCTGTAGGCATGACCTACGAACGGCCAGTGCTGGTGATCTTCCACGGGGGAACCGGGGACGGGGCTGCCGAGCGGATGATGGCCGCGGCGCGTGTTGCGGCAGCGCGCAACACGGCCCGTTCCGCGCTGGTGGCGGGATTCGAGGCGGTGATCATCGCGACCGACGACCCCGGGGCATTCGAGCCCGAGTTTCCGGGGCTGCTGTTCGACACCGACGTGCCGGGCGAGGCGTTCGACTTCGCGGCGCGGCTGCGCGGGATCGTCAGGCGCTATGGGCTGGAGAAGCCGGCGGTCATGGGATCGGGGTCGGTGCCGCTGCTGGGTGTGGACGAGTTCCGGCTGGTGGTGGAGCAGCTCGAGTCGCGCGACGCCCGCTTCGTCACCAACAACTTCTTTTCGGCCGACCTGACGGCGTGGACGCCGGGGGAGGCAATCGAGCGCTGCGGGGAGTTCGCCCGCGACAACGTGCTGCCACGGCGGCTGCGCGACGATGCGGGGCTGGCGCCGGTCATCCTCCCGCGGACGACAGCGACGCAATTCGACCTGGACACACCGTCAGACCTGGCGGTGCTCTCGCTGGCCGAGGGGTTGGCGCCCGGGCTGGCTGAGGCGGCGCTGCCCGCGGTGGAAGCGGCCAGGCGGTACCGGGCGCTGATGCCTTTCTTATGCGACCGGACGGCCGAGGTGCTGGTGGCGGGCAGGGTGGGGAGCCAGGCGTGGCAATACCTGGAACGCGAGACCGCGTGCCGGGTGCGGATCATCAGCGAGGAGCGGGGGATGGCCGCGGCGGGGCCGGGACACCGGGCGCGGTCGGTGCTGGGGTTCCTGATCGAGGAGGTCGGCCCGGAGCGGTTCTTCCAGCGGATGGCGGAGCTGGGGGACGCGCTGGTCATCGATACGCGGGTGATCGAAGCGCACCTGGGGATCACGCCGGCACGCGAGGACCGGTTCCAGAGCGACCTGCTGGCGGCCGGGGCGATTGAGGATGGGTTCCTGCGGCGGTTTACGGCGGCGGCAGCGGCGGCGGCCGTCCCGGTGCTGCTGGGGGGGCATTCGCTGGTCTCCGGGGGATTGATGGCGCTGAACGACGCGGCCTGGCAGGAAAACGATCGGCGGCTTGAGTAGGGCCGGAGCGGATATACTGGGCGGACTGCCAGGCAGGCCAGGAGACGCATGGGCGACGTGGCACGATTGCGGGTGATCGCGGGCGAGGGGCTTGTCCTGCGGCCGTGGGATGAGGACCTTGTGCGGCAGATGGCTGCGTGGCACGAGCATGGGTTTCCCTACCATGCGTTCGATCTTTCGCACCTTTCGGACCCGCCACAGGCGGCGGCCATGCTGGCGAAAACGCGGGAGGAGGGGCGGCACCGGTACCTGGTGGCGTGTGAGGACGGGGTGGCGGTGGGCCGGGTGGCGGTGAATCTACGGGATGCGACGGGACTGTACCTGTGGGGCGTGCATGTGCCTCCCGAGCACCAGGGGAGGGGCGTGGCGAGCCGCATGCTTGCGGCGGTGATGGGCTGGCTGGAGGAGGAGTACCCGGGGCCGGATTTCACGCTGACATCGAACGGGTACGCGGAGCGGGCGCACCGGACGTATCGGGCGCTGGGTTTCCGGGTGGTGGAGACGCGCTGGCATTTTGACAAAGAAGTAGCGGCGCGGCTCTGGCGGGTTTCGCCACGGGAGCGAGATGCGGTGGCGCCGCACATCCGGTTCCAGGGGGGCCGGTGGCAGGTGCGGGCGCACATCTTTTCGCGGCCACAGGGCCACCCACCGGCGGAAGGGGTTGCGCGGCAGGGGGCGGCCCCGGGGGAGCAGCGGTAAGCGGGCTCCGCTATGCCGCCCTGAGCATATTGCGACGGTTTTGGAACCTCGTACCATGCAGGCAGCAGAGAGGGCGCGGGGAAACCGTGCCCCCGGGAGGCATGACGTTTTGACTACAGGCGCGACCGGCGGGGCAATCGCCGAAAAGGGCTATACCGGCAAGATGCTGAACGTGAATCTCTCCACGGGGGAGATAACGATCGAGCGGCCGGATGAATCGCTGTACCGGAAATACCTTGGCGGATACGGGATTGGAGCGCGGATGCTCTGGGACCGGGTTCCGAAGGGGGCCGAACCGCTAGGGCCGGAGAATATGCTCGGGATGTTCGCCGGGCTGCTGACTGGCACGCCCCTCTTCGGGCAGCGGTGGCAGGTGGTGTGCAAGAGCCCGTTGACCGGCGGCTGGGGCGATGCGAATTGCGGCGGAGACTTCGGCGGCGTGCTGAAGCTTTCGGGCTGGGACGGGATCATGTTCTTCGGCAAGGCCGCGAAGCCCGTCTACCTGGTCATCGAAGACGACAGGGTTGAGCTGCGCGACGCCGGCGACCAGTGGGGCCAGGGCGCAATCGAGAACGAGACGTTCCTGAAGGCGCGGCACGGGAAGCGGGCGAGCGTGGCGAACATCGGGCCGGCGGGCGAAACGCTTTCGCTGATCAGCGGGGTGTGCAACGACCACGGGCGGCTTGCGGCACGTTCGGGAGTGGGCGCGGTGATGGGCTCGAAGAACCTGAAGGCGGTCGTGGCGATCACGGACCGGAAGGTAATCGGGCAGACGCCAGAGACGATCAAGATGCTGCGGACGAACCTGGACGAGTTCGTCAAGCCGCTGAAGGATTTCTTCCACACGTTCGGCACCACGGGAATCACGGCGATGAGCGCGCTGAACGGCGACTCGCCGGTGAAGAACTGGGGCGGCGTGGGGATCGTGGACTTCCCGCCGGAAGTGAGCGGGAAGATCAACGGGGGATCGGCGATCAACCCGAAAATGGAGAAGTCCTACGGGTGCTGGCGCTGCCCGGTGGCATGTGGCGCGGAGTCGATCGAATCGACGAACGAGAAGTACCCCTATCCGCACCACACGCACCGGCCGGAGTACGAGGCGATGGGCTCGTTCGGGACGATGAACCTGATGGCGGACCCGGATGCGCTTATCTACGCGAACCACCTGTGCAACGAGTATGGGCTGGACGTGATCAGCGCGGGCGGGTCGATCTCGATGGCGATCGAGTGCTACCAGAACGGGATCCTCACGAAGGAGGATACGGATGGGCTGGAGCTGAACTGGGGCAGCGCGGATGCCGTCATCGGGATGCTGAAGATGATGGGGGAGCGGCGCGGCATCGGCGCGGTGTTCGCCGACGGCGTGAAGGTTGCGGCGGAACGGCTTGGCCGCGGGGCGGAAGCCCACGCGATGCACGTGGGCGGCCAGGAGCTCCCGATGCACGATCCGAAGCTGCAGCCGGAGTACCACGCGACGTACAAGCTCGATCCGACGCCGGCGCGGCACACGCAGTACGAAGGGAACAAGCGGCTCGGCAAGATCCCGCCGGGGCCGACGGACAAAACGGACTACAGCGGGCGCGGTGAGCACCACAAGGGCGCGAGCGAGTACATGCACGTGGTGAACTCGGGCGGGATGTGCCAGTTCGTGATGATGGCGGCGAACACGGCGAACATGCCTTCGTGGTTCAACGCGGTGACGGGCTGGGATATGACGCTCGACGAGATGATGGCGATCGGTGAGCGTGTCGCCAACATGCGCATGGCCTATGAGGTGCGCGAGGGCGGCAACCCGCGGAAGCGGGCTGTCCCGACGCGGGTGACCGGCGAGACCACCGAAGCGACGCATGCCGGGCCGCTGGCGGGCATCAAGCTCGACACGGAGCGTCTTGAGATCGACTTCCTGAAGGCGTGCGATTGGGATACCGAGACGTGCAAGCCTTCGAAGGCGAAGCTCGAATCGCTCGGGCTTCCAGAGGTGGCGGCAGCGCTCCATTCGTAGCCGGCCGGGCGGTTATTCACGAGGGGCCACCGTTTCCGGTGGCCCCTTTTTCGCGGGTGATTCGAGGAAACGTTGCCGGTTTCGCCACATTCGAGTAGGTTTCCGCAATGCCTTTGGCGCGTTGCAACGGTATCAACCTGTACTACGAGGTACACGGTTCGGGAGAACCGCTGCTCCTGGTGGCGGGGCGCGGGCAGGATCACCACAGCTGGGACGCTGTCCGGGGGGACTTCACGGGGCAGCACCAGGTGATTGTGTATGACCACGCGGACACGGGGAGCAGCGATCCGGTAGGGCAGCAGCCCCGCGGAGCGCGCGCGATAGCGGGCGATGCGCTCGGGTTGCTCAACTACCTGGGTCTGCGGCGCGCGCACCTGTTCGGAGTGCTTGAGGGCGGGGAGGTGTGCCAGTGGCTGGCGATCGATCACCCGGAGCGCACCGGGGCGATCGTGCTGGGGTGTTCGAGCGCGATCGACATGGGCGACGGAGACGGGGCTGAGGATGAGGCGGCGGCGCGGCAGGGGCGGGCGAGCGAAGGAAAGTTGCATTACCCCGCCGATGAGGGGCACGATAGCCGTGACCGGTTGGCGGAGATGACGGCGCCTGTTCTGGTGATTTGTGGGACGGAAGACCTGAAGGCACCAGCGGCCAACACTCCGCGGCTGGCGGAACGCATACCGGGCGCAGAGCAGTACCTGGTCGATGTCGGACGACACGGGTACATGGGCGAGCACCGGGACAAAGTGAGCAGGGTAGTTTTGGACTTCTTGCGACGTAACAGACTGGGATAGCGTTTATGGAAGCGAACCGGAAGGTCATCGGGTTTACGAAGGATGTAACGCGGAGGTTGCAGGGCGCGCTGGGCGATGCGCTGCTGGGCGTGTACGTCCACGGGTCGGCGGCGATGGATGCGTTTGTCTACCCGGCAAGCGACATCGACATGCTGGCGGTAACAACGCGCGAGCTGACGGATGAGGAACGGCGGAAGGTCGGGGAGGATCTCCTGGACCCGGAGATGCCATGTCCTGGTGCGGGGCTGGAGCTGACGGTGGTGACGGACGAATCGCTGAATGTGCCAAGCCAATCACCGGCATTTGAGCTGCACGTGTGCACGGTCCCGGGGAACCGGAAGTTCGTGGATGGGCGCGGCCACCCGGGCGACCCGGACCTGGTCCTGCACTACACAGTCTGCCGGGCGCGCGGGGTTGCGCGCCTGGGGCCTCCACCGGAGGAGGTCTTCCCGCTCATCGACCGGGCATGGGTGCTGGAGGCAATGCTGGACGAGCTGGTGTGGGCGTATGAGCACGCGACACCGGCCTATACGATCCTGAATGCGTGCCGGGCGATCCAGTATGCCGATACAGGCGAGCTGGTGAGCAAGTTCGAGGGGGCGCGCTGGATGATCGAGCAGCGGAGGCGGCCGATGATCGTGCAGATTGCGCTTCGCGAGCACCGGGGCCGGCCAAAGTCGGGCCCAACGCGCGAACAGGCGAAGTGGTTCGTGGACTTCGCGACCGAGCGGCTGAGCGCGGCGCTGGACGACGAGTAGGCGAGCGGCGATAACACGCCCGGTGCCATACTGCGCGCGTGGTTGATGTGCGATTGGCGACTCCCGCTGATGCCGGGGAGCTGGCCCGGCTGCGCTACGAGTTCAGGGCGGGGCTCAATGCGGCGGCAGAGGACATGGCGGCGTTCGTCAGGCGGTGTGCTCCCTGGATGGAGGAACGGCTGGCCGAAGATTCGGGCTGGCGCTGCTGGGTGACGCCGGGCCGGGGGGAGATTGGCGGGCATGCCTGGCTCCAGCTGATCGAGAAGATCCCGAACCCGGGGGCGGAGCGGGAAATCCACGGCTATGTGACCAATGTGTATGTCCGGCCGGAGGCGCGCGGGGCGGGAGCGGGCGAGGCGCTGGTGCTGGCGGCGATGGAGTTTTGCCGCCGGGAGGGCGTGGACTCGGTAATCCTCTGGCCAACGGAGCGCAGCCGCTCGCTGTACGAGCGCCTCGGATTTGGGCCGCCGGGCGATATGCTCGAGGCGGTGCTCGATGGCGGCCGGGACCTGCCCTGAAGCGACGTACCTAGCCTTCCGTGGGCGGAAGCGGCTGGATCCAGCCATCCGGGTGCGGTGGGAAGGGTGGGGGTGTGGGGATGTTCCACGGGTTCGGAGTGGGTGATGGCGCGGGCGCCGTGGAGGTCGGGGGGGGAGTGGGAGCGGCCGCCTGTGTGGTGGGCGATGCCGCCGGGGTGGGAGTCTCCTCCGGGGGTGCGGCAGGCGAGGTGGCGGGCTCGGGTGTTGTGCGGCTGGATGGAGCGCTGCCGGATGGCGGGATGAACGCTCCGGCGGGGGCGGGTGAGGGTCGCGGCAGTTGCCTTACCTGGTCAATGGTGAGCCGGAGGGCGGGGGTGCGGGCAGCAACGGCGGACGGTTCGGGAGTGGCATGTGAATCGGCCGCGGCATGAGGATCGGGGGTGGAGGTGGTGGCGGGGGAGTGGGCGAGTTCCGGTTCGGAGGCGGCGGGCGTGGCCGGGGGTTCGACGGGGCGTTGCGAGGCGCCGGCCATGGTGCCGTTGTAGACGATGACTCCGGAGGCGATGCAGGCTCCGGCAAGGACGAACACACCAGGTTTCACTGGACCTCCCCAAGTGGGGATCGGCAAGGAGGGAAGCCGAGTGGGGCGGGAGGAACGTATCGCGAGGGTTTCCGGGTGGTGAACGGCGGAAGGTGGCGGGGAATGGCAAAGGCCCCTCTCGGGAGGGGCCTCTGAACGGCTGCATGGGGTGAGGGTATTCGCCTCTCTCCTGTTTAGCGCTTGGTGAACTGGGGCGCCTTGCGTGCCCGCTTGAGGCCGGCCTTCTTGCGTTCCTTCATGCGAGGGTCACGCGTGAGGAGATTCTCGGGGCGCTTGAGGCCGGGCTTGACGGACGGGTCAGAGGCGACGAGGGCGCGGGCGATGCCCATCTGGATGGCGCCGGCCCAGCCGCTGATGCCACCGCCTTCGCACTTGATCTGGGCGCTGAAGCGGCCTTCGCGGCCGAGGCGAACGAGGGGGGAGAGGATCTCGGCGCGATGGATATCGCGGCTGAAGATCTCCTCCATCGGCTTGCCGTTGATGACAACGGCGCCGTTGCCCGGATAGAGCCGGACGCGCGCGACGGCGGTCTTTCGGCGGCCGGTTCCGTAGAAGTACTGGTCTGCCATGGGTTACTCCTCGCTCGTTTCAGTCTTGGCCGTTGAGCGGCGGCGGGCTGGTTTGGCCGGGGCCTCCGAGGCATCGGCAGCCGGTTCCGCGGCCTTGCGGCGGGGCGCCTTGGGGGCGGCGGTCGCGGTGCTGGTCTCAGCGGTGGCTTCGGCGGTGGCGGCCGGCTTGCGGCGGGGCGCCTTCGGGGCGGGCGCTTCAGCGGCGGTGACTTCGGCGGTGGGCGCTTCGGTGACCGGGGCTTGCACGGGCTTGCGAACCCGGGCGCGGGCTGCGCTGGCCGCGGCAGCGGCGGGGGAAGGAGCGGCGGCGGGCGCGGCAGGGGCGGCCGGGGAATCGCTGACCTGGGGGACGCTCAGGGGGCGAAGCCGCTTGACCTTTGGCGCTTCGGTGGCGAGTGCGGCAACGGCGGCCTTCCGCGCTTCCTGGGCCTTAAGGCTGCCGGCAAGCTGGGACTGGTGGGGGTGGTTCGGGCCGGCGTAGACCTTGAGGTGCTTGAGCATCTTTTCGCCGAGGGAGCCACCGGGAAGCATGCCCCAGACGGCCTGCTCGATGACGCGGTCGGGGAAGCGGGCCATCTGGATGGCAAAGGAGCGGGCGCGCAGGCCGCCGGGGTAGCCCGAGTGGGTGTAGTAGGTGTTCTGTTCGGCTTTTTTGCCGCTCACCTTCACCTGGGAGGCATTGATGACGATGACGAAATCTCCATCATCGAGGTGGGGCTCATAGGTGGGCTTGTGCTTCCCACGCAGGAGCGTGGCGACCTCGGTCGCGACGCGGCCGAGCGGGCGGCCGGCGGCATCGATGACGTGCCAATCCTTGTAGACCTCTGAGGCCTTGATGCGCACTGTAGTGTTCATACCACGTATCCCTCGTCGTACCAGATGCGTTCGAGACACAGGCCATGGGCGGGGGCAGTGGCTGCCAGTGCGCCGGGCTGTGCCTGGTGAAGCAGGCGGACGAAATCCTCCACTTTGGTAGCGTGGCGCCCGACCCGGATGAGTTCGCCGGTAATGCGGCGCACCATCTGGGGCAGAAACGCGTCTGCCTCGATATCGAACAGGAGGGTGCAGCCTTCGCTGCGCCAGCCTGCGTTGAACACGGTGCGCACGGAGGTGCGTCCCGGTTCGAGGGGGCCGGAACAGGCGATGAAATCACGTGTTCCGGCGATTGCGCCAGCGGCCTGTTGCATGGCCTGGAAATCGAGGTTGGCCCCGATGAACCAGGCTGCGCGACGTGCGAGAGGGTCTCGCGCTTCGCCGTTGGCGATGGTGTAACGATACCAGCGTTTTCGTGCCCAGCGCCGTGGATCGAAATCCGGCGGTACTGCGCGCGTGGCGCGGATAGCTACATCTTCCGGCAGAGCGGCATTAAGCGCTTTTCTGACGGTTTCCGCCTCGTGCCGCGTTTCCGCAGAGAAGGCGGCGACCTGGCCCCTGGCATGGACACCGGAATCGGTGCGCCCTGCCAGTGCGACGCGGGTGGGGGTTCCGAAGAGCCCGCCGGCGGCGCGTTCCAGTTCTTGTTGGACGGTCCTGGCGTTTGGCTGGAGTTGTGAGCCAGCGAACGCGGTGCCGTCGTAGGTGATTGTGGCCGCGAAGCGTTTCGCGGTCACGGTTGGCTACGCCTCTGCGCCTTTGTCCTCCTCGGACTCGGCGGGGGGCTCTTCGATTGCTGGTTCCACGGCCTCAACCTGGGCGGCGGTTACTTCGATGGCGGCGACGGGCTCTTCGGCGGCGGGGGCCGGCGCAGGCGGGGTGGGTGCGGCGGCGGCGGCCGGGCGGGCGGCCGGGGCGGCAGTCACGCGCTGGGGGCGCGGGGTAGGCGGAGCATCGACGACATCGACGAGTTCGATGGTGGCCATGCGGGCGCCATCGCCTTTGCGTGGTTCGAGGCCGGTGATGCGGAGGTAGCCGCCGGGCCGGGTGGCCATGCGGGGGCCGATGTCATCGAAGACTTTCTTGACGACGCGGGGATCGAAGACGAAGCGCATGGCCTGGCGGCGGGAGTGGAGGTCTCCCCTGCGGCCGAGGGTGATGATGCGCTCGGCCATGGGGCGGATTTCCTTGGCTTTGGCTTCGGTGGTGGTGATGCGCTCATAACGCAGCAGGTCGGTGACCAGGTTGCGGTAGAGGGAGAGACGGTGGCTGGTTTCGCGGCCAAGGTGACGGCCGGCAACTCGGTGTCGCATGGTGGTTAATCCTCGTCGTCGGCGCCGATAAGGTCTTCGGCGCTTCCATCTTTCAGGAGTGCTTCCTTGAGTGCCTTGCCGAGGGCGCTCAGGTTTTCTTCTTCGTCTTCGTCATCCATGATGACGGCGCTCGTGCGGGCGGCCGGGCGGGTGGGGCGGGCTGGTGCGGCAGGGCGGCCAGCGCGGCCTGGGGCTTCGACGATTGGGACGAGCCCTTCGGCGGTGCCATCGACGTAGCCGAGTTCGATGAGGCGGTCGCGGAGTTCATCGTAGGACTTGCGGCCGAAGTTGCGGAGCCCGAGGAGCTCGTCTTCGCTTTTTTCGAGGACCTGGCCGACCGTCATGAGGCCGCTGCGCTTGAGGCAGTTGTAGGCGCGGACGGAGAGGGCGAGGTCTTCGATGGGGGTGTTGTAGCGATCGGGGGCCATGAGGAGGCCGCTGGCGGATGAGGGGCCGAAGGATGGGGCGATGCCGTGCGAGACGGGCATATCGGGCCGGCCCATCTGGCTGAAGAGCGCGAACTGATCCATGAGGATATCGGCGCTCTGGCCGACTGCGTCCATGGGGGCGACGGTGCCATCGGTCCAGATTTCGAGGACGAGGCGGTCGTAGTCAGTGGACTGGCCTACGCGGGTCTTTTCGACGCGGTAGTTGACTTTGCGGACGGGTGTGAAGACGGCATCGACGGGGATGACGCCGATCGGGAGGCCTTCGACGGAGCCAGCGGGGACGTAGCCTTTGCCGAGTTCGGCGTGGAATTCGACGTTGAGGCGGCTCTTGGGGGTATCGAGGGTGGCGATGTGCAGGTCGGGGGTGACGATTTCGAAATCGGCAGGGACCTGGAGGTCGGCGGCGGTGATGCGGGCAGGGCCTTCAATATCGAGGGAGAGGGTGCCAGAGCGATTGCTGAGGGCGCGGAGGCGGACTTCCTTGATGTTGAGGAGGAATTCGGTGGTGTCCTCGGCCATGCCGGGGATGGTGGAGAATTCGTGCTGGACCTGCTCGATCCGGACGGATGTTATCGCGGCTCCTTCGAGCGAGCTGAGGAGGACGCGGCGGAGGGAGTTGCCGAGGGTGATGCCATAGCCGTTTTCGAGGGGTTCGGCGATGATGCGTGCGTAGTTATCGGTCTCTTCTTCGACCGTGAGTTCGGGGATGACGTCGTCAGACGTCTGGCCGATCAACTCGAGGGAATCCATCATGGTGGTGCGTTCCTCAACTCTTGCCGAAGGCGGGTCTGTTAGCGCGAGTAGTACTCGATGATGACGTTTTCGTTGAACAGGTGGGTTTCGCCCTGGGCAACGGCTGGGGGAGCGGCGAGACGTCCGGAGACGTTGGCGACATCGAGGGCGAGCCAGGTAGGCGGGTTCTTGGACTTGAGCGTTTCCTGGACGATTTTGTAGTACTCGCTGCGGATGCCGCGCGGGGTGAAGGCGATGGTATCGCCCTCTTTGAGGTGGGCGGAGGGGACATCGAGTTTGCGGCCGTTGACGGCGATGAGGCCGTGGCGGACGGCCTGGCGGGCCTGGCTGCGGGAATCGGCGAGGCCGAGGCGGTAGACGACGTTATCGAGCCTGGTTTCGAGCAGGCGGACGAGGTTTTCGCCGGAGACGCCGGGGCGCCGGATGGCTTCCTTGTAGTAGCGGACGAATTGCTTTTCGAGGACGCCGTAGGAGGCGCGGGCGCGCTGTTTTTCGCGCAGCTGGAGGCCACGGTCGCTGACTTTGCGGCGGCGGGCCGGGCGGGGGCCGGGCGGGTTGGGGCGGCGATCGAAGCTGCACTTGGGGGTGAAGCAGCGTTCGCCCTTGATGTAGAGCTTTTCGCCGTGACGGCGGCAGAGGCGGCAGACGGGGCCGGTGTAACGAGCCATGGGTGTGTGGCGCTCCTAGACCCGGCGCCGCTTGGGAGCGCGGCAGCCGTTGTGTGGGATGGGGGTGACATCGCGAATGGCGGTGATGGTGAGGCCGGCGCCCTGGAGGGACCGGATGGCGGCTTCGCGGCCGCTGCCGGCGCCACGTACGTAGACCTCGATGGATTGGAGGCCGTGTTCCATGGCGCGGCGGGCGGCGTTTTCTCCGGCGAGCTGGGCGGCGAAGGGGGTGCCTTTGCGCGAGCCCTTGAAGCCGGAGGCGCCAGAGCTAGCCCAGGAGATGACGTTCCCGTTGGGGTCGGTCAGGGTTACGAGGGTGTTGTTAAAGGTGCTTTTGATGTAGGCCCGTCCGCGTGGGATGGACTTGCGTTCGCGCCGCTTCAGGCGGCGAGTCTTTTCGGCGGCACCTCGTTTTGCGTCAGCCATGCTTGGTCAACCCCTTTTACTTCTTTCCTGCGCGCTTCTTGCCGGCGACGGTCTTGCGAGCGCCGCGCTTCTGGCGCGCGTTGGTGCGGGTGCGCTGGCCGTGGACCGGGAGGTTCCGGCGGTGGCGCTGGCCGCGGTAGCAGTTGATTTCGACGAGGCGTCCGATGTTCTGGCGGACTTCGCGGCGGAGGTCGCCTTCGACGACGTAGTTCTTATCGATGAAGTCGCGGATCCGGAGGACTTCGTCATCGGTGAGGTCACGCGCGCGGGCATCGGGGCTGATGCCGGTGGCGGCGAGAATTGCCTGGGACCGGGTGAGGCCGATGCCATAGATATAGGTTAGCGCGACTTCCATGCGCTTGTCGTTCGGGATATCGACGCCTGAGATACGTGCCATGTTGGCTACCCCTGCCGCTGCTTGTGCTTCGGATTTTCGCAGATCACCATGACGCGACCGTGCCGGCGGATGACCTTGCACTTGTCGCAGCGTGGCTTAACTGATGCTCGGACTTTCATGGCTCTCCTGTTGGCAGCCAGGCCGGGTGGGCCGGGCTACTTACGCGATAGATGGTGTGCCCGCGACCGAGGTCAGCGGGCGGGAGTTTCGACGAGGACGCTATCGCCGGGGAGGGTTTGATGAAGTTCATCCTGATCTTACCGCTGATGCGGGTGTGCACATCATGGCCGTTGGCCAGTTCGTTGTTGAACGTGGCGTTCGGCGGCGGTTCGGTCACGGTCCCTTCGACCTGGATTGCGTCCTTGCTGGCCACACATTCTCGTATTTCGCACAGGCGGCTCTACGGGAGTGTGAGGACTTCGGCCTCACCTCCCGGCCGGATGGCGATTGTATGCTCGAAATGACAGCATAAGCTACCGTCTTTCGTGACTACAGTCCAGCCGTCCGGTCCTTCGCCGACA
>Ga0073904_10000763_pt1 | contig 23335 bp, 16 predicted proteins | sample KloWWTrecipitate_FD_66668 | JGI IMG/M metagenome (GOLD analysis project Ga0073904, IMG submission 66668) | Active sludge microbial communities from Klosterneuburg, Austria, studying microevolution and ecology of nitrifiers - Klosterneuburg... | ecosystem: Engineered > WWTP > Aerobic digester >... | reverse complement strand
GTTCACCGCCTGCGTGCTTGAGCATTTGCCCGGCGTTGTATGGCAAGGCTATGCGCAGATACTTCAGGAAGGCGTCTTTTGAGCTTTTTGAGGCCAGATGCGACTGACTCAAGGACGGGAACTGTTCCAGAAGCTTGGCGTTCAACCGGCTTGAATGCGGGTCTTCCGGTTCGCTTGTCACCGGGAGCATTGCCAAAGCCCACACCTGGTTGGAGATATCCCACGGGGCACCTGTTCGTGCGTATCTGTGAACCACTCGCTCGTTGAGGCCCGGTTGTGCACCCGCGTCCAGAAGAGATCGCGTTGCGAAAGGATAGATGTCCCCATCTCGCAGTCGATCGAGTGCGCTGCCCTTCAAGGCTTCGCCGTCAAGGTTGGGCATGAAGTCGAGACTTGCCATGACAGACATCAAATCAATGGTGCGGAAAGAGATCCACGCGATAGATTTGTCTCCGACGTAGGCCGGCGTGTTAACCGATTGACCCGAGGCGGCGTCGTAGCCGTCGAAGGCCTGTCCCCACCAATAATGCCAGTCATTGGCCGGCGGAAAGCCCCCATTGGTCGACAGATTGTCCAAAAAATGCTGAATGATCTCGCGTTGCGGCGCAAGATTTTTTGTCGTAACCGAGGTTCCCAACGCCCGATTGGTCTGGAACATGGCATAGGCCCACTCGTTCTGATGGTTATATGGAACCGGCAAACCGTCAAAGTAGAAGGCGCTTCCACGAGGCCATCGTAAATGGCGACTCTTCGCTTTTAGCCATTTTTCAGACTCGCCCGCGTTGGACAAAACCTCGATGTGTTGATCGAGGTTGCCAACCTGCTTGCGAAGCCGGTCATGATTTCTCAGTGGCTTCGCGTCAGGGAACTCGGTTTGATACCGGTCAAACAGCAACAACAAGCGGCTCGTTTGCACCGCAAACAATGCGAGGGACCGGTCGTACGTGAAAGCACGGGTACGCATTCCGGCTTCCCGATCCAGCAGTTGGTCCAGCAACCGAATCTCCAGCTCCAACCGCAAGCGTATTTGGCGGGCGATCGGCACGAAAATCTCAAATGCCTTGTCATCGCGCCGGGCCATATAAATGGCATCCAACAGACCATTCAGGTAATAAATCTGTGACCATGGAACGCGGCCTTCGATGTTGTCCGAGCCGAAGTCGAGCAAACCACTGTTCTGTGCCCGCGCTATGTCGAATTCGAGCAGTTCGGTATAGGAGTTCGAATCCTTTGCCAAGCGGTAGCCCAGACGTTTCTCGTCTGTTCGCCAGTGCAGGGACCACGGAATGCCATCGGACGTGGCGATGATGGTCGCCGGCGTAGCTCCGCCGCCCTTGAGAAGATAGGCCCCGTGTTGGTCGACCGTCTTGCGGTTGCACAAGACCGCGATGCCCGCAGGCGTATGTACGGCTTCAACCACTCTTTGACAGTCGGGGATACGGACTTCGCTAAACGCTTTGCCGGCAACCGTTGCCAATAAGTTCCCACCGACCACCGTCAGGTTGTTGCCCTCTGCAAAAATCTTTAGCGGCGGCTCCATTTCGTAGTGGGTGCCGGCGGGATCCTCAAGCGTCGGCAGCTCCAGTTCCTCGGCAACTGGTTGCCAGCGGCCCGCTGTTTTCTCGTACCGCCGCAAGTAGTTCTTTGCCGAGTGATTGTCGTAAACAATCAGCGACAGCAGCTTGCCGTCGAAATGGCCAGTTCTGAAAAGCAGGTAGTCGACACCGTCGCGCGTGATGCCTTGAGTCTGAACAGTACCTGTTCTGGCGTTCCAATGAAGCAACGAAATATCGTTCCGTGGGATTGCTCGAAATACGACAGCGTAAAGATCGTCGTCCAGACTTTCCATGAAAACTGGGACCCCGCGCCGTTGAAAGCGAAGTGTCGGTCCTGAGTCCAGCTTCAATCGCGAAAGTCCGGATTTGGGGTCGAACCACACGGCTCCGACGGCGTCACGGGACACAAATTTTGTGAAGGGGATCGGTACTGGCCCAGAGAGTTGAGGTTCTGCCACCTCGGCTTCGATGAGTGTCTTGCGAAACGTCTTCAGACTCCAGGCGTTCCGGTAGATCTGCTGCTGATCCGGCGCGCTGCTGGATTCTTGCGCCTTCTCCGCGGGAGCGACAACTTCCGCGCGAGGCGGCTTGGGTGCTTCGCGCTTTTTCTCGCAACCAGAGGTGAACTGCACCAAGGTGATCATGACCGCCATCCACACCACGCGGGAAAATGGGGTGGCACCCACGGTTGCATTGTTCACATGAAGCCTCACAACGAAGTCCTTTTGGATAGTCGGCAACAAGAGCCGCAAAAACATGACGGCTCTAAATTCAGATGGCCGTAAACCAGGGAGCTTGGCGAGAAGTCCCGACCTTCGCCGCTGCGGCAATGTCCAACTCAATCAAGAAAGTAGACGATGGTGGAGCTTATCGCTCGACAGAGCAATCGGTCTCAGCGTGCCTTGTGTGCCAAAACACAGGCGGCGAGCCCCTGGTATAGATAGGCTTCGTATTCCGCTACCTGCCGATTTTGCACGTTTGCCTTCTTTGCGTAATCAATTGGCTGACGATAGTAATGTCCGTCAGTGCCCTGGTATGCAGGAAAGCTGCGCAATAGTTCGTCTGTGAAACCGGACAATTTCGGATTGCCGCAACTGATTCGCATGGCTATGCCGAGGTCGTACAGACGAGCGGGTAAATGCACATCGGTTCTGAAGTAGGGCCACGCCAAGGGGTGACGATCGTCTCGGTCGAGAAAGTCGTCTAGATGGGCGACGATTCTTTCCTTCTCAATCCCCGGCGCGAGACGTCCTCGGTATTGCAGATAGGTAGCAATTCCATCGATGATGTAACTGGCGTGCGGCAAGTCGTTCGGGGTGTTTTCCTGTAGCGAATAGTTCCAGTACCACGCGCCACTTTTCGGCGCGGACTTTTTGTTCGCCATGAGAACTGAAATAGTCGTATCGGCAGCCTGACGCAGATCGGACGCCATGGCGGCATCCGTTGTGACATGGCTGAACCTTTGCAACTGCCCTGCGAGGTAGGCAGCCGGATTGAAGGTGTCGTATCGTCGGTCAGCTTCGACCAGCGAATATGGGGCCATCCCGGAAGGCGCGCGCATTTCCGACTGAAGATAGGGGCGCAAGGAATTCGTCACGGCAGCCAGAATCTGTTGCCGCGGGGCATCTGCAGAAAACTCCATCCAGTCCAGAAGTGCGTGTACCGCGATCGCGGTCGATATCGTGTATTCGGTGTTGGCCGGATTGACGGTTCCGTCGCCGTAGGCATCCCACGCGATTGGTACACCCCACCCGATCACGCCGTCGTGATTCTCGTCTTGGTGGTCTAGCAACCACTTTCCCGCCGTCGACCCGAGTTGCGGCAATTGATTGGCGCCTTGGTGCCGTGCCCGATCAATTGAACCGAGCAACAGCATCGCATATGCTTTGGGAATATCTTCCCGTTGATCGGACGGGTAGTCCGTCAGTCCGCGGCCGGGGCGAGATGCCTCGAATCCTCTTTCAAGTCCGTCGAGTACCCGTTGCATTTCGGATGCGGTCGGGGTCTCTGAGCAAGCGACTGAGAGGACCAGCAATGCTGAAATGCTGATCGACGCCAGGACTCTGATGATTGAGGAGCGATATCGAATTTGCAATGTGATGGCCTCGCCGGATCAAAGTTAGGTCGGTCAAAGTGGTCCGCCGGCCAGCAAATGCCATGGGACCCGGATCGCAGCGGGATCGGAAGCGCCACTGCAGTGATCAACAGACGCAAGTCGTCAGCTTCGATTACGCTCCCGCGCGCAACGACTCGATCTGCGTTTGCACAGTCCTATCGCGCGGGCAGTGCGCCGCGCACCGGCCGCGGATTGTAGCCCACCGGCCATTGGAATTGTCCGGTGATCCTGGTGATCGACGCATTCGTGTCCGGCGCCGAAATCTCCATGGGTTCCGGCACTTTGGCCCGGCGCGCCTGCTTGTTGTCAGCTTCGGTGCGGGATAATGACGCCGAATGAACGTGGCTCTGTCGTGGCTCTGTCGTGGCTCGTTGTGCCGCTCTGGAATGCTCGCCAATTCGGACGGAGGATTGATGAAGCCGGGGCGATCACGTGCCGCGGGACTCCGGGTTCTTATGAGGTCCTGTTAGTTGTGGGACGTCGAGCTTGACCCTACTTCGTTCTCTGGTCAGTTCAGGTTTAGGTCGGCCAGTGTCATGGCCTCTGACGGCAAGGCGGGACATTGAAATGCGGGTATCGTCGTTGATATGGGAATCATGGCTACTTCCGCGAAATCCAGGGCGCATGTCTTGAGCCCCCATGTCGCATTGCGGTGCGTCACGTGATTCGTCGATTTTTTCTCGCCGCTTATGGCGCAGCGGGGGTATCGTTTCTGGCTTCCCTTGCGCGTGACTATGTCGTCATCAACTTCTCCGGCCAGAGTCAGCATTTCTTCCAGCTGCTGTATGTGGCATCTATTGCGGCCGGCTTCGGTGTCAATGCTATTGCGTTGGGAAGCAAAGTGCTTGAGAGGACAGCGCTCATTATTCTTGCATTGCTTGGCATCATCGTCATAGTTGTCATGACGCCGGCATCGAGCAGTTCTCCTTTGGTGTTTGGCTTGTTGTCTGCTGTGCTTCTGCTATGGCTGGCGGGTGCTCAATGGTCGCGTCGCTTGATCGAACGCGGATGGGTGTTCACGGGCAGGGTTCGCGAGGCGATTGCGTCTATTCTGCTGGCGGCGTTGGTGCTTGCTGGGTGGGGTGTGGAGCTTTCGTTTCTGCTGGCCGTGGCGGCTGGCAGCGTGTTTTCGTGGATGATGTGGCATGAAGTCCGCAAGGTCGGCACTGACGTGGCGCGCGGCGGCGGGTCAGGCGTCGATATGAGCAAACTGATCCAGAGCATCGTGTTGACCAATATCGCCACTTTTTCGATCACCTATTGGGCACTGGCGCAGACCAGCAAAGGCGGCGAGGTTCTCGGATTTGACGTTTCGACTGCGGTGCGATTTTCGATGTATCTGTACCAGGTGCTGACGATTGGCTCGGTGGTGCTCGTATCTCTATCAGGTAGGCTGGCGCGCGACCGGCATTTGACGTTGCTGGTTATGTTGGCGGCCATCTGCTTCGCCGCGTCCGCGCTGATGTCGCTGTCCGTTGCCTTGTTTCTCGCGCCAGTTTCCGCCGCCGTGGTTCACTATTGTGTTGTGCTGTACCTGCAGCAAGCCAATATGGTCCGGGCGTGATCCCCATGATGTTGATGTCTGGCCAAAACCGCAGTCGGTGGGACGTCGTGGCGGAGTTCGCCCCGTCTGTGGGATGGATAGGCTTGATGCTTCTGCCGTTGGCGTTTCAGTACACGGATCTGCACGAGACCGGCAAAGCGTTGCAGCTTGGCATCGTGTGCTGCATTGCGGTATTGTTGGTCTTCGCGGACTGGCTCAGTTTCAAGATGGCGCTTAGACGCCCGTCAACTCTTGGCCATGGCATGGAGAATCGCTGGCTGTTCCTGGTCGGGTTGTGCTTCCTGTTGCCAGCCGTTGCGCATCTCTACTTGATGCCGCGAATTCCGTTGCTGGCGCTGTTTACCGACAAGAGTGCGACCGAGAGCTCCATGACGATGTTGCGCCTGGAGTCTGGCAAGTTGATGGCAGTGCCGTCGGCGGTGATGTACCTGTTCAACTGGGCCCTGGTGGTCTTTGCACCAGTTTTTGTCGGTCTGGCCTGGTTTACCGGGCGGCGTCGGTTGGCGACATACGGTCTTCTGATCGCCAGCTTGTATGCGGTCGCAACATGGGCCAAGCTGCCTGTCGCGTTGTTGCTGGTGACTTGCGTATTCATGGGTTGTGTCCTGCCAGGTCCGTTGCGGCGTGGCCTGTGTCTAGGTGGGGTCGTGTCGATCCTGCTCGTTTTTGGTTTGCTTGGAATCCTTTTTGCCACTGGTTCGCTGACGCATTTGAAAAGTGCCGAAAGCCATGCGCAGTCGCCAGTGTTGCTGGCGATGCAACCCGATGACCCTCGACGAGCTTTGACCTATGGCGACAATTTTCGTTTCGAGTCGGTTGTAGCCGATGAGGATCGCTCAAAATTTCGGCGAATTCTCGAGTATGTCGTGTATCGCGCCTGGCTCACGCCGGCCGATGTTTCGAATCGTTGGTACCAGTACTTCACATATGTACGCGAGAAGCCGCTCGGGATCCGCAGCGTATTCGGCGTTTACGACGACGCCCAAGGACAAGCGCCCAGCCGGGTGGTCGGCCTCTGGGCTTATCAAGCCCGATTCCCGTACAAATACTGGAGCACGGTCAGCGCTTATGCATCGTTCGACGCGGATGCGTTTGCGCGTGGTGGGGTATTGGGGGTGCTGCTCGCAACCGTGCTGTTTCTGGCGGCCCGAGTCGGAGCCGCCTATCTCGTCACTTCGCATCCGGTGGGGCAGGTCGGTTATGCCGTGATGTTGTGCGTGTTGGCTATACTTCCATCGTTTGCCTCGATCCAGGCAATTTTTGGTGCCAATGGTTTGATTGTCCCCCTGGCATTGTTGTTGTTGATTCGCGTGTCGACGCCACGGGTCGACCTTGCCACTATCCCTGTTCAATGAGCCCAAAACTGACGGTCTGGTTGCTGCAGACTGGCGAGCCGCTGCATTGCGATCCTGGCAATCCGCGGCCGATGCGCGCCATGAACCTGGCAAACGCGCTCGCCAATGCCGGCCACAAGGTCGTGTTGTGGAGCTCGGCTTTCTATCATCAGGAAAAGAGCCATCGTGCACGTGCTTCAACGGCGATCCGGATTTCAGCGCATATCGAAATTCGGCTGATTCCCAGCCCAGGGTACGTTCGCAACATTGGGCCGGCGCGGCTGTGGGACCATGCAGTTCTTGGTTACCGACTTGCACAGGAACTTGGTCATGAGGAAGCGCCTCCGGATGTGGCTTTCATTGGTTATCCGCCGATAGAAGCGGCGGCGGTCATGACTCGTTGGCTGTCGAAGCGAGGCGTGCCTTGCTTGCTGGACGTCAAAGACCAGTGGCCCACGATATTCACGCGAGCACTACCTGCGCCCATACGCGCCTTGGGCGAGGTTGCATTGTGGCCTTACTTTTATTTGGGGCGCCGTGCCATGCGTGACGCCAGCGGCATTGTCGCGATGGCTGAGGAATTCCTGCAATGGGCGTTGGCGTTTTCCGGCCGCACGCGAAGCGAAAAGGATCGGGTCACTCCGCTGACGACTACCGATGCGCGAGTGTCCGAGGCCGATCTGCAGAATGCGCGGCGCTGGTGGGATGGGCTCGGTGTGCCGGCGGATGGCCGCGCGCGCGTGTGTTTCATTGGCTCGCACTCGCAGGCGTTCGACATGAATGCCGTTGCAACTTCTGTCTCGCAGCTCGCCGCCCTGGGCCAGGCCTGCGAGTTCGTCTTTTGCGGTGACGGCGAAAGTTCTGCCCAATGGCGTCGACTGATGTCGGGTGCCGACAATGTCATTTTCCCCGGCTGGGTCGATCGTCCGCAGATCGAGGCCTTGGCGGAGAGGTCCATGGCGTCGTTGGCGCCTTATCACAACACGGAGGACTTCGCAATGAGCATCCCCAACAAGGTGATCGACGCGCTTGCCTTGGGGTTGCCGGTGCTCTGCCCGTTGGAGGGTGAGGTGCAGCGACTGATAACGTCGCACGGCGTGGGCCTGTGTTACGGCACTGCAGCGGGCGCGTCATTGTCGGAGTGTCTGGTCCGCCTTCTGGAGGATCGGGCTTTGCGGCTAGAGTTGTCCACCAACGCCTCGCGCCTGTACCGTGAGCAGTTTTCGTTCGAGATGGTTTACGGTGGCTTGGTGACGCATCTCGAAAAGCTGGCCCAAGCGTCGAAACTGGCCGTTCGCCATGGATAGCGACAAGCAGGCAGAACTGCGACGATACGATGATCGGGCGATGTCCAGGTTGGCGGCCGCCGAACTGGCGCCACCGGAACTCGACGGTGTGGGTTCGTTGCCGGCTTATTTGCGCGCCCCATACCTTCATTACCAGGCCATGGCGGCCGAATTGATTCGCCCGCAGCATTCTGTCCTGGAGCTGGGTTCGGGGACAGGAAGTCACACGCTGGCCCTGGCAAGCTCGGGTGCGCGAGTGATCGCAACTGACATATCACTTCATTCGCTGAAATATCTCAAGCGGCGCCTGGATGCTCAAGGTGTGGCTGTACAGACGCTGGTGGCCGATATGGAGGCGCTTCCGTTTGCCGACAATGCTTTCGATGTTGTTGCGTGCGCAGGCAGCCTGAGCTATGGTGATCCGGCCCGGGTGGATTCTGAAATCAGACGGGTCTTGCGTCCTGGTGGTTGTTTCATTTGCGTGGATTCCCTCAATCACAATCCTGTCTACCGTGTGAACCGTTTGATACACTGCTATCGTGGAAACCGGACAAGAAGTACGCTGGCGCGTATGCCGAATCTGGCGCGCATCAAGCAGATTTCCCGGATGTTTTTGGCTTCGAAAGTGCGTTATTTCGGTGCGCTGAGTTTCGTTATGCCCGTAATGGTGAGCGTCATCGGGCAGGAGCGATCATCTCGCTTCTCGGACTGGTTTGACCATTGTGTGGACATCCGGCGTTCAGCCTTCAAATTCGTGCTGGTCGCCCAAAACCTGGATAAATCGTGACCCGGATCTCTGCGCCTTGGTGCGCGCTTGAGGTTTGTTGCAATTGATTGAATGAATTTATGAAACCGATTCCTTTCTTCCCTTATTCCGACCTGTTCGGACGCGATGAAGCCGCTCTGACGGAAATCATGCTGGGTGTCTGTCGCCGCGGCGCGTACATCCTCCAGCAGGAATGTCGTGACTTCGACGCGAACCTGGCCAAGTTCATGGGCGTGAAACACGCATTTGGCGTAGCCAACGGGACCGACGCGATCATTATCGGCCTCAAGGCTGCAGGCATCGGGCCCGGTGACGAGGTGATTCTGCCGTCACACACGTATATCGCCACAGCTGCTTCCGTACACATGGTGGGTGCCATCCCGGTGCTGGCCGAGTGCGGCGTGGACCACATGCTGGATCCGTCGGACATCGCGCACCGCATCACTGCGCGGACCAAGGCAATCATGCCGGTGCAAATCAATGGCCGTACCTGCGATATGGACGCCTTGCGTGCAGTTGCCGACAAGCACGGCCTGATGATCGTCGAGGACGCGGCACAGGCGCTGGGCTCGAGGTTCAACGGTCAATGCGCCGGCACCTTTGGCACATTCGGGACCATCAGCTTTTACCCTGCAAAGCTGCTTGGATGCTTTGGTGACGGAGGGGCGATTGTCACCAACGACGACGAAGTTGCCGAACGTATTGCGTTGCTCAAGGATCATGGCCGCAACGCAGATGGCCGTGTCGTGGCATGGGGTTACAACTCGCGCCTGGACAATCTGCAAGCTGCTGTACTCGACTACAAACTCAAGTCCTATCCGAAGGAAATCGAACGTCGCCGTTCGGTTGCCGCGCGTTATCAAGCCGGGTTGGGTGATGTGTCCGAATTGGCGCTGCCGCCGGCGCCCGATTCCGACAAGCGGCATTTTGACGTGTACCAGAACTACGAACTGCAAGCTGATCGACGCGACGACTTGCGCGCGCATCTGGACCAGCATGGCGTCAAGACCATCATTCAATGGGCGGGAACACCTGTTCACCAGTTCAAGGAATTGGGATTCACGGTCGAACTTCCCAAGACAGATGCGTTCTTCAATCGTTGCATGATGCTGCCGATGAATTCAGCTGTCACCGACGAAGAGGTCGACTACATTGTCAAGACTATCCGCGCTTTCTACGGCAAATAGCCCATGAATGACTGGTCCCTCGGTCATTTGGCTGACCCGGAATGTTGTTGGGAGCCGGTGGATGCCGCCGGACAGGATCCGCAGTTATTGTTGGGGTTTCTGAAGTCAATGCTTCGCATACGGCAAGCGGAGCGCTGCCTTGCCGATGGTCGCCGTGATAAGCTGATCGGCGGTCCGGTGCATCTGGGTGTGGGGCAAGAAGCGGTTGCAGTCGGGGTGGCCACGCAGTTGCGAAAGTCGGACCGTGTGTTCGGGGCGCATCGCTCCCATTCCCATGTGATTTCGATGGGGTCGAGCCTGCATAGTCTGTTTGCCGAGGTGCTTGGCAGGAGTACAGGCCTGTCGCGCGGAATGGGTGGGTCAATGCACCTGTGGGATCAACCAAACGGCTTCTATGGGTCCGTGCCGATCGTCGCAGGAACCGTGCCGCTGGCGGTGGGAGCGGCGCTGGCGGCGAAGATGCAAGCCCGTGGCGACGTCGGAGTCGCGTATCTTGGTGATGGTGCGATGGAAGAAGGTGTGGTTCACGAATCGCTGAACCTCGCCAGAATGCTCAAGGCACCAGCGATCTTTGTTGTCGAGAACAATCTGTTCGCAAGTCATATGCACATATCGTTGCGGCAGCCAAAAGCCGCTACGGCCCGTTTCGCTGCGGCCAATGACGTGCCGTTCGAGATTGTCGATGGAAACGATGTGCTCGCAGTGCGCGCTGCCGCTGGCCGATTGATTGAGCAGGCGCGTTCCGGCGGTGGCCCTGGTTTCCTGGAGGCTGTGACCTACCGCTGGTACGGTCACGTCGACTGGCGGGAAGACATCGATGTAGGGGTGAACCGCAGCGCGGTTGATCTGGACGGGTGGCGCAGGCGAGACCCGATTGCCCGACTGGCTGCAGGGCTCATGGCAGCGGGCTTGCTGGATGAAAAACAACAGGCCGCCATGGAGTCGGAAATCGCCAACGAAGTTTCAGTGGCCTGGGAACGTGCGCTGGCAGATCCAACGCCAGTGCCGGAAGCCCTCACTTCCTATGTCCATGCCGGGGCAGGGCTGTCGAATGCTTGACACTCGCCTCAACTATGGAACCGCCATGCTGGCGGCTTTCGAATACCTGCTGGAGACGTATCCGGAGGTATTCGTGATAGGCCAGGGGTTATGGAGTCCCTGGTATGTCGGCAATTCGATGACCGACCTTGACAAGAAATTCGGTGTGCATCGGGTCATCGACACGCCGGTATCCGAATCGGCCACCACCGGAGCCGCGATAGGAGCTGCTCTGGCAGGCATGAAGCCGATCGTTGTGCATCCGCGGATGGACTTCATGTTGTATGCCATGGACGCCATCGTGAACCAGGCCGCCAAGTGGTCGCATATGTTTGGTGGCCAGGCCGTCCCAGCCGTGACCATTCGCAGCATCATCAATCGCGGCGGGGAACAAGGGGCGCAGCATTCGCAATCGTTGCACGCCTGGCTTGCCCATGTCCCCGGCCTGCGGGTGGTCATGCCCGCCACCGTCGCAGACGCGCGTGACTTGTTGATTGCGTCTGCACTGAGCCCCGATCCAGTTGTTTTCATCGACGATCGCTGGTTGTACGACCTGGAGGACAACCTTCCCCCCATCGTCGAGCTTGATCTGGCACTTGAGCAGCCGAAGTGCCTGCGTGCGGGCACGGACCTGACGATCGTGGCGTCCGGCTATTCCACCCGCTTGGCGCTCGACGCGGCCGAGCAACTCGATGCGCAGGGTGTATCAGCCGAGGTCATCGATTTGCGTGTGTTGAATCCGTTTCACGTCGTAAACCTGGTCGAGTCGGTATCCAAGACCGGCCGGTTATTGGCCGTGGACGGAAGCTGGAGTCCTTGCGGTATGGCAGGTGAAGTGATCGCCAGTGTGGTTGAACGGGTCGCGCCTGGCGCGATAAAGGTGGCGCCTGCCAGGCTGACATTGCCATTTGCGCCTGCGCCGACGGCGAGTGTGCTTGAGAGCGCGTATTACCCGACGGCCGCCACGATCGTATCGATGGCTGGAAAACTGGTGAACAAATCGTGTTGAAGAGGCTTTTCGACCTTGTCGCGTCCGCGTTTGGGCTGGTGATTGCCAGCCCGGTGTTGTTGCCGGTGATGTTCCTAGTCTGGTGGCAGGATCGTCACTCGCCGTTTTATATTGCGCCGCGGGTCGGTCGCAATGACACGCCATTCAAGATGGTCAAATTGCGGTCCATGGTGGTCAATGCCGACCGTTCAGGTGTCGATTCGACCGGCTCCAATGACAACCGGATTACCGCCGTGGGCCGCTTCATTCGCCGCTACAAACTCGATGAATTGACGCAGTTGTGGAATGTGTTGATCGGTGATATGAGTCTGGTCGGGCCGCGCCCTAACGTGAAGCGTGAAACCGACTTATATACCCCGATCGAACGCAAGCTGCTCGACGTCAAGCCGGGTATTACCGACATTTCTTCCATCGTTTTCTCGGATGAGGGGGATATTCTGAAGGACCAGGCCGATCCCGATATTGCTTATAACCAACTGATTCGACCCGGCAAAAGCATGCTCGGATTAATCTACATTGAAAAGCAGTCGCTCTGGCTCGATATCCGCCTGTGTTTTCTGACTGTCATTGCGATTTTGTCGCGCGAGAGGGCTCTGGCGGGTGTGCAATCAATACTCAGAAACCTTCATACACCGGATGAAGTGCTTCGACTGGCGGCTCGGAAGGAGCCGCTGCAACCGCAGCCACCGCCGGGTGGCCACAAGATCGTCACGTCCAGGGACGGTAATCCATTTGCCTAGTTATTGGAACTGCCGACCATAATCTACTGCCATATATTTCCCGGCCCAGTTTGATAGTTGGCTAAAATCGCCGCAGAAGCGCGCACAATGGGTTTGCGCTGAACTCATATTCATGATTGTGATTCAGACAATGGGCAATCTGATCGATATCCAGAGCCAGATCGAGAAACTCCAACGTCAGGCCGACGACATCAAGGCCAAGGAGTTCGACAAGACCGTGCGCGAAATTGTCGCCAAGATGCAGGCCTTCGGTATTACCACCAAGGATTTGCAGGGCGCGATGGCCGGTGCCGGTAAATCTGTCGGCAAGGTGGTTTCCAGGCGCAAGGGAAAATTAGCGGCCGGCAAGAGGCAGGTTACAGTGCCTGCCAAATACCGCGGACCGAATGGCGAAACCTGGAGCGGGCGTGGCTTGACGCCGCGTTGGCTGGCGGCGTTGGTTGAGCAAGGGCAAGCCAAAGAGTCTTTTCTGATCGCACCCTGAACCACCGAAGTGGTACTTATGCAGGAGCGCCGGATTCCGGGTGGCGAGTTATTGTTTTGGGTGGCATTCAGTTGGGGTGCCTGCACTTTCTTCCCGGTTGGTGTGGCTTATGCTCACATGCTGTTTGCGCTGGCATGTATCGGCGTCGGATGGCGGCAACGCCTGCCGGCATTGCGTCAAGGCATGCTTTTGTGGCCAATGGCCATGGTCCTGGCATGGACGATGCTGGCACTGGTCTTCGGGGCTTGGTTCGACGACTCGGCGACCCGGTTGTTCCACATAGTCAGGGTACTGCTTCTGTTGCTCATGGGGATGTCGCTCTCCCGTTCCGAGGCCACCATGGCGATTGGCGGCTTTCTGGTCGGGGCAGTTCTGGCGGCGATGATCGTCGCGGTTCACCATGTTTGGGGCCTTCCACCCTTGACAATCTGGAACAGCTTGTTGAAGTCACGCCAGAATTTCAGCAGCGGCAACATGATCATGATGGCCATTGGTGCGTCGCTGTTTTTCCATTTCGGCCTTCGAAACGATCAGAAATGGATCGACCGGAAGGTGGCCTGGGGTGCGGCGGCTGCCCTTTTGGCGACAGTCGCGGCACATGCGATTTCGCGCAATGCGCAGATTCTCTTGCCTATGCTGTTCGCGGTGGCGATCCTCTACCATTTTCGGGCCTGGCGGGCGGTACTGGGGGGGCTCATACTGGCAGGGGTCATGGTATTGGGCGCATTGCAATGGTCCGCCACGACGCAGGAGCGATTTGGCGAGATGGTCGAAGAAGCGCAGCGTGTCGTAACCGCAGAGGATTACACGACCAGTGTCGGTGAGCGCTGGCGCATGCATGAGGAGGCGATACGCGGCATGATGGCACATCCGATCTTCGGTACCGGTCTCGGAAGCTGGCTTCCACGCTGGCGCGTCGTTGCGCAGGAGTCGATCGAATCACTATCTCCGGAAAAACGATTCGATCATGTCGAGATCAACAATCCGCACAACGACTTCCTGCTTGCTGGCATGGAGACCGGCATTCCTGGAATGCTGGCGCTGGTGTGGATGTTGGTTGCATTTCTGGTTGCCGGATGGCGCCAACGATCAACCGCCGGTGGCGTCACGGTGATCATGGCAGCCGGATTGGCCGTCACGGCGCTTGTCAACGCACCTTTGCGCGACGCTGCCCTTGGCATGACGTTGCTCTTCCTACTGGGCGCCAGCGTAGCCGGACACAAGGCACCTTGAATGCGTGAATTCGTATTGACCTGGCCGCGCCTGGGACGGCAGTCGGTCGTGGTCGCGCTGGATGTTTTTCTGGCGCTTCTCGCCACTTGGCTGGCCTTTAGCTTGCGCCTCGACGAACTGCATTGGCCCGTCGGATTGCAGTGGCGGGTCTACCTGATTGCGCCGGTCCTGGCTATACCGGTGTTTGTTGTCCTTGGCTTGTACAGAGCCATGTTCCGGTACACGGACCTGACTGCGCTAATGGCCATCGCGCGGGCAGTGGCACTTTATGCCGTCGTGCTGATCGCGGTCCTGATCTGGCGCCATTGGCCTGGCGTGCCGCGTAGCACCGGCATATTGCAACCGCTGATTTTTCTGTTGCTGACCGTTGCAAGCCGCGTCCTGGGGCGGTTCTGGCTGGGCCGTATCGGACGCAATCGGGTCGCTGCCGAAGGTCGGCTGCTGATCTATGGTGCCGGCGAGTCAGGCGCTCAAACCGCCGCGGCGATCGCCAATGCCAGGCAGTTCGTGCTGGTGGGATTTGTCGACGATGATCGCGCGAAAGTCGGACGCAGCATCAATGGTGTCCCTGTTTTCGCGCCGTCCGAAATCGAACATATCGTCAAGCGAAGAAACGTCACCGACATCCTGCTGGCGCTCCCCAGTGCCTCACGTACGCGCCGCAACAAGATCATCGATGCCCTGAGGACAGTGCCTGTGCACATCCGAACCTTGCCGGGAATGTCGGACCTTGCCAGTGGCCGGGTCTCGCTGCGCGATTTCAAGGAACTCGATGTCGAGGATTTGCTCGGGCGCGATCCGGTAATACCCGATGCGGCGATATTGGCGCGCAAAATTGCAGCGCAGGTGGTTCTGGTGACGGGTGCCGGTGGAAGTATCGGCAGCGAACTATGCCGCCAGATCGTGCGCCAGAAGCCGCAATCACTGATATTGCTGGATCACAACGAATTCGGTCTGTACAGCATCCATCAAGACCTGCTTGCCCTTTGCGCGGTGAATCATCTTGTGGTCGACATCGTTCCTTTGCTCGGTAGTGTGTCCAGTGCGCGACGCCTGAAGGAAGTCTTCAGCATGTATCGACCCGCCTGTGTCTACCATGCCGCGGCCTACAAGCATGTGCCGCTGGTGGAAACTAATGCGGCCCAGGGTATTGCCAACAATGTGTTCGGAACGCTCAACGTCGCGCGTGCTGCGATCGATTGGGGGGTCGACAACCTCGTTTTGATCTCGACCGACAAGGCGGTTCGGCCGACCAATATCATGGGCGCCAGCAAGCGCATGGCGGAACTGGTGTTGCAGGCGTTTGCAGCGCAGCCGGGGCTGGGCAAGACCCGGTTTTGCATGGTCCGCTTCGGCAATGTGCTTGGATCCAGCGGAAGTGTCGTGCCGCTTTTTCGCGCCCAGATCGCCGCCGGGGGTCCGTTGACCGTGACACATCCCGACGTCACTCGCTACTTCATGACGATTCCCGAGGCGGCCCAGCTGGTGCTGCACGCGGGCGCAATGGCTGCTGGCGGGGAGGTATTCGTGCTCGACATGGGAGAGCCGGTCAAGATCATGCAATTGGCGCTACGGATGATCGAACTCTCGGGATTAAGTGTGCGCGACGACGCAACACCGGACGGCGATATCGAGATCGCCATTACCGGCCTGAGACCGGGTGAGAAGCTGTACGAGGAACTGTTGATCGGCAACAACCCGTCGCCGACAAATCATCCTCGGGTCATGATGGCGCATGAAGAATTCCTGGCGTGGACCGCGTTGTCGGCCCAACTCGACCTGTTGCGAGTTGCGGCCGAAGACGGAGACATACACGCCATCAAGTCGGTACTCAGGTCCTGTGTGCACGGTTACGGGTCGGAAACCGGCGTCGCCTGATGGTTCGCCTTGTCCGGCACGAAAGCAATCAGCGTGGCCTGTCCAATGGTCAGGTGTGATTCGCCCACGTGTTCCACGGTGATCTGAAACATTTTCGCGTCTGCGATAGCTTTGAATCGGCGGGCGAAATTTTTGGCAGGATACTGTTCGGTCAATGCGATTTCGCCGATACGAATAGAACTGTCTCGCTCGGCCATTTCGTTGTCGATTGGATTTCGTTTGGCGTCCAATTGCGTGAGCCAGATCTGCACGAATCCGCGGCCTTGTAGTTGCAGGTCCAGCAGATACTCCGAACCCGGATTCACCTCGAAGTTCGGTTGTTTGTTCGACCCTGACCATGAACTGTCCCCGACTCTCGTTATCAGTTCGACGCTGTAGTCGCGATGAAAGAGCGGAAAAGTCGACACCGAATCCTTCTGCTCCGACATGATCGTTTGGCCAAACTTGAAGCCTCCGAAGGCGTTTTTGCCGACCGTGCGAATCGCCGGCGAGCGAATCCACGGGACTTTCCCTGGTGTGATGTCGATTTGTGCGCCCTTACGTAATCCGCTGTCGCGCAGCGAATAAATCTGGGTCATGCCGTACCCGTATTCCAGGCGACTCAGGTCCGGCCTGTCCATGATGCCTTGCAGCACCGAGTTGTAGAGCGATGGCAACGAATAATCGACCATGTGTACATATTGCACGCCCATATCGTGCAGCATCTGCACAGCCTGCACCGGCGAGGTTTCACGGTATACCGGCAACAAGCGTGGATCCAGATAACTCAGCATCGTTCGACCGGAGTAGTACATGTCGGCTGGTCGCATCGTCAACACCAACGCGTCGCCAGGCACATGACTGGCCATTTCACGAACGGTCCTGAACGCCGACCAGTAATCCAGAATGCGGTCAAAGCGTTCTTTTTTCGTCTCTTCGATGACTGACTCATCCAGAATACTGACGCTCGGACTCGGGGGCACTTCGCGCCAGCGATAGTGCCAGCCCACCAGGACCAGTTGCGTTGTCGATATGGTCAACGCGATCCAGATTCCGGCAATTGCGATGTCCGCGGGCCAAGGCGAGCGTTGACTCTCCGTCAGGCGGTGCAGCAGCGTTCGACCCAGCTCGACAACGCCATAAGCCGCGCCGATGACGACGGGCGGCATGATGACCAGCAAGTATCTGTCGTTGCGAATCATCAGGTCGATGCCCAGCAGGGTGGATAACACGACGCCCAGGATGTAGGCCACCGTCAATCCAGCCGCGAGCCAGATGATTGCCACTGTAGGCGCCAGCTGATCGACACCGTTGCGCAGCGTGGCGATAAAGTTGCCCCGTACTGTCTTGGACCAGAATATGTACAGGCCCATCGACATGAGCCAGAAATTCAGGCCATACGATTGCAGCGAAAACCAGCCCTTGAATACCCCATATTGAACGATGGCCGGCCAGGTATCTAGGCCGCGAGCAAAGCGGAAGTAACCCTGCCAATCGAGTGACCGTAATGCGAATACCGCCGGGTTGTCGCTGATCGGAGTGCCAAAGATGGCCACATTCTTCAAATAGGGCCACCCGGCGATGACCAAGGCAACGGCAATCACCACGACGAAGTCCCGGGCCGAGACTTGCCATCGGCGCAGCCCACCCAACAACAACATACATGCTCCAAGCAGCGGGGCGAACAAGATGGCCTGAGAATGAGACCAAAGACTCAGTCCAAGCCCCAGGCCCAGCCAGGCGCCCCAACCCCATCCATGTCGCGTCAACCCTGACAACAACACGAGGAGCAGTACCATGCCCGCGACCGGTAGGGCATCGATCAAGGACGAGTCAGCGCCGAGGAAAAGCAGTGGGGTCGAAATGAACAGGATGCCTGCAACGATTCCTACATTCGGGCGACGCAATGAGCCGAGCGCGACTATGCCGGAAGTGGCGCAAAGCAAAAACCAGGGCGCGATCAGTCGCATTAATCCTGGTGCATTCGCATGGCCCTGAACTGCAGAGCTCAGGTAGATCAGTGACACATACAGCGGCGGGTGGGTCCATGGACCATAAAAGCCGGACAGGTTGTTGGCGGAATTCAGGGCTGGGTAGGCGTCGAGTGTGCGGGTTGCATACAACATGCGCCCAACAGTCGCATATTCGAGCGAGTCGTTCTGGGACAGCGGAACAAAAACAGTGTTGACGAGCAATGCAAGGCACCACAAAGCCAGTAGCAGCCACAAAAGACGACTGTGGTTGAAACCTGAATTGGCACCGCCTGTCGCTACGCCGGGCTCCGTTTGCTTGCGCAGCGATAGCAGACAGAGCAAAGAGAGTGTGGCGCACACAAATGCAATGTGCATCCAGGATTGCGCGCCTGGCATGACCCGCATCGCCAACACAGTCGCAAGACCGGTCAGAAACGGGCCCAGGATCAAGCCGCAGGCCAATGGCAGACGGACCTTCCGGGCAGGACCACTCCATGGCATCCACCGGGAAACACTGATTCCCGCCAGGCTCGCAATGCCTGCAATCGCGAGGAACAATGTCCACGCTGATAACGAATTCTCAATCATGTCTCGACCATGTACGCGGTGCCGAAACTATTCACCTGTGCAGTCCCGCGGTGTCCATCTGGTTCACACGGCGGATCGTGTCGTTGAAGTCCAGTCCAATGGTCTCCAGATACCAGCGCAGACTGGCGGTCCTGGGCCGGTTTTCGACCAGAATGGCTTCAAGTGCCTGCTGGCGATCGATATGTCCCTCGCGAATCTGATTGCTCCGGAAGGTGTCGAACTCACTGAATCCACGTGCGGTCATGTAGATGTAGTTGTAGAACGGTGCGGTACCGTCTCCTATGCGCCAACTGCTGGTGGAGTCCGGAGACAGTTCAAAGTCATACTCGCCGATCAGCGTCCGATTGACTTCGTCTTCGTTCCAGAGCATGTGGCTGAAAATAAAAAAGAAATCTCGTCGCGGTTCGACGTAGTAGGACATGAATGCTTGCGCCGTATCGAGCAACGAACTATTGATGTAGCCGGGATTGCTCAGGAAGCGCGATGCGTAGTAGGCGGCCAGACGCACCTTGCGCCCCATCGACAGGTAGTCGACACGGGACTTGTCGAAATCAGGCGCAACTCCGCATAAGCCTGATTTGAAGTCGGTATTTTCCAGCGGGTTGGCCGCCCACAGATCCAGCCGAATACCGGTTTGCCGTTTGAGTTCGTTGACGATCCGAAAGAAGTGCTTGTCTCCCGCCATGAAAAGCGGAACCATGCCGAGGTCTGGCTTTTTCAACCAGGCCGTAACGTTCTTGCGGATGTTGTCACGCTTGGTCTTGATGTCTGCCGACACGAGCAGGTTCTGCACCCCCAGCTGTCCGCACATCCGCGCGATGTTGCGCCGTGCCAGGTCAGTGACCATGCCCCAATCGTAGGTAAAGGTGACGGGATTGAGGCCGAACTCATGCTTGATGAGATGCAAGGCATAACAGCTGTCACGTCCTCCGCTGAACGGTACCAGCACATCATGCGACCCGCTCGCACTGCGATACTTTTCCAGCGACTGAATGAATTCCCGTTTCGCCCGGCTGGCGTCGATACCGCGATATTTCGTCTGATAACCAGCGCAGTAGTTGCAGACGCCCTTCATGTCGAACCGGATGAAAGGGAATGTATCGGGCAAGACGCAGGTGGTACAACGCCGCATGGCGCGCATCGAGCCTTCGTTGTAACGCAGCAGGGACTCGTCGGCCGTGGCAAGCAGAGCCGTGAACGGCGTGAAGTCCTTCGTCTCCACGATCGTCTGTTGAGCCAGCGCGCCGCGATGACTCGCACCGATCGCGGTCGGGACTCCGCTTGTCAACTCGAACACCAGCACAGGGCCCTCGGCGGAAAGGTCGAGGCAGACGCCGGTGCCGGCCGCAATATGGGCCACCACATTGCCGTTTCGGGACGCATGCCCGGTGTCTGCCGCCGCGAGCGCGGTCTCAAGAATGAATCGCTCAGATGCGAAGATCAGGCCAGCGTCATGAGGGAGGGGGGCGTAATAGAGGTCTCCGGTATTGCTTGCAAGCGTCAACGTGGACGATTCGCCATGAACCCAGGCGACAGAAGCGGCGCCACGGATCTGCGCGAAGACACCTTGGGTTGCTGCGGCCGGATTGAACTCCTGCGACATGGAGTCGGACAGCAAAGCCGCCATGACCTCGGTGTCCACTTCAGCATGACGTTGTAAATGCGGGTTCTGTTGCCAAAGCTGTTCCACATTGACGACGATGCCGTTATGAACCATCGTGACTGACCCCCAGCGGACCGGCTGGTTGTTTTGTGGCAAGCGGGCGTTGCCATTGGTCACCAAGCGCGAGTGCGCGATGGCGATCAGTGGTTGCGATGGCGACTGACGTTCGCCTGTGTAGGCTAGATTCAATCCGGTCGCGAGGGTCTGCTGATAACCCTTGGACTTGAGCAGTTCAGTCGGAGGCTGAGCGCCTTTGATGGTCCATCCTTGTCTTGCCCCTGGCAAGTACATGTGCAGACCAGCCGACTCCTTGCCTCGGCTCTCAGACAATATGTATAGTCGTTCCAGCAGTTTCTGAAAGGACGTCGCCGGCAGCGCCGCATCAGGCCGCAGGGCAATCCCGAAAATCCCGCACATCAATATTCCCTTTGAGTTTTAGTCGTGGTCAGTCGCGCCAACGGGCGCACGCCGGATCATCCGTACTGCTTGACCTTATTGCGTACAAGTTCCCATCCCAGCAGACGGCGCCCGAAAATCAGCAGCACTGTGATTCCGCAGATGTAGCTGACAGCCGTCCCCAACGCCGCCCCCTCGATTCCCAGCACGGGCAGCAGAACGGCAGCAACAACGATATTGGCTATCACGGTGGCAAGTTGCTGACCGGTTTGGTAGCCGGGATGGCCGGACACCATCAGCAGATTGTCGAATGGTACAAAGATGGCGATTGCATTGAGCCCCGCCATCAGGATCAGCAAGGCCGGCAGACCTTCCGACAGTCCCTTGCCTGGCAAGATCCACGACGTGAAGAGGTAAAAGCTCAGCGCCAGCAGCGCCGACAGCGCCAGCATTGTCGGTGCCACATACCGCCCCGACAGTACGCGCAGGCGTTGGGCCTGGTCCAATTTCCCGTCTCGAATCGCCGCCACAAGAATTGGATTGAAATTGATTCGGATCATGGCCAGCACCTGATAGAGACCGTCGATCAGCATGGCTGCAAAACTGTAGATTCCAGTCGCACGATCGGACAGGAAGTAGCCAATCATCAATACGTCGATGCGCGAATTGACTTCGGCAAACATGCCGGCCATCAAACCCTTGCTGCCAAACGCGAGATGTTTGCCGACCCAGGTGCGGCAGTAGACCAGATGCGACGCGAGGCGGCGACTGGCCAGGAATGCAATTGTTGCGACGGCCGTGATGATTTCGGCTACCAGAAACCCGAACGTGGCATTTTCGATGGGCATATTCGACGCTGCCACAGCCGAAACCACAACCATCAGGCTCAGGTACCGCAAGGCTTGAAGAATGGAAAATGCCTTCATCTGGCGCAAGCCGTTCAGGTAGGCCAGCAAGACCTTGTTCAGTGGGAACAACAGCAGTCCAAGCGCAGAGTTGCGAATGGCCTGGCTCGCATTTGTGCTGCTGAAGAATGAGTCGAACAGCGGCTGCGCCAGAATCATGGCGCCGGCCGCGAGAAAACCTAGCGCCAGCACCATCAAACTGGCCGTGAACAGCATGCGTCCGCGCTCCACCGCGGACTCATGGTAGTAGGCGGTATGGCGCAACACCGAATAGTGGAGGCCCAGCACGGCGAATTGCGACACGACGATATAGACCGCGTAGGCAATATTGAACACCCCTAGCGCAGCAGCGTCGCGCAAGGCCGTAATGACGATATTGATGACAATGCCGCTGATCGCGAGCACCACGAAACTTCCCATCGAAAAGGCGATGTCCTGCGTCAGCTTCTGGTGCCGCAGACTTTCCCGCACCCGAGAAAGAAGGATCCCGATCACGGGGTCGATCTGGCGACTCGCCTGACGTCGCGGTATTGCAACGGTGGATTGAGGTGCTTGTTTTCCTCGTAGTCGAACCACATTGCGAAAAATAGCGAATTGAATCCTAGTGAGAACGAAAACAACCAGCTAAGGAACGTGATTTCCGGAACCTGGCCTTGCCCGATCCACAGCAGAATCAGGCGGACGAAAAGCACCATGCTCAGTGCCACGCCGAAAAAACCAAACGCGTAAAAGAACACCAGTGGATGGAAGTTCCGGATGACGTACTTCTCTTTTAATCGCCAGAAGAACAAGCGCACCAACAGGGACCCGATCGAGAAGATGACCTTCCGGACCTTGATGCCACTCTTTTCTCCGACGTTGTATACCGGCTCGATCGGGACGTCCACGACACGCAGATTGGCGACATTGAGTCTGACCAGCAGATCGTTGGGTTGGCCGTAGCGCTTGTACATGCTGTCCCAGTCGATGGCCTGCAAAGCGAGCTTGTTGATCGCCGTATAACCGGTCTGCGAGTCTGCGACATGCCAGTAGCCCGATGCGATCTTGGTAAACAGAGACAGCGCAGCATTGCCGAAGAATCGTATCTTCGGGATCTTGCGGAAAGCCTCGCCGGTGACCAGTCGGTTTCCCTTGGTGTAATCGGCCAGCCCGTCAACAACAGGATCAAGGATGGCCGGAAGGTCATCCGGGTGCATCTGACCGTCTCCAGCCATTACGACTGCGACATCGATGCCGTGATCGCGGGCCCACTTGTAGCCGGTGGCGATTGCGCCGCCCACCCCTTGATTCACCTCATGTTGCAGCAAGACGACACGGCCAGAAGCGAATTCCGGGTGCTGACTAACCACCTGAGCGGTCTTGTCTTTGCTGCAGTCATTGATGATCACGATCGTGTCCACGATCGCGGGCATGGTGTCTATTACGCGCGCAATCTGCGTCTCTTCGTTATAGGCGGGCACAACAACTGCGACGCTATTTCCTTGGTACATGGGCTTCTCAAATGATGGTGATAGGGTCGAGGCGGCATATGCCAGCAGGCGCGACAAAAGCGCCGGCCCGGTCACTCAGGCGGCTGATTCCAAAAAGATTGCAAGTCGAACATACGCCGCCTGAATCACGCAAACTCGATGAGTTTGGTC
>Ga0073904_10000762_pt1 | contig 23369 bp, 23 predicted proteins | sample KloWWTrecipitate_FD_66668 | JGI IMG/M metagenome (GOLD analysis project Ga0073904, IMG submission 66668) | Active sludge microbial communities from Klosterneuburg, Austria, studying microevolution and ecology of nitrifiers - Klosterneuburg... | ecosystem: Engineered > WWTP > Aerobic digester >... | reverse complement strand
CAGGATCGCTCACACGATCGAGAAGTATGAATCCGAACAGAGAATTGCAATATCGCAAGTGTGACCCCGATTTTATGAGCCAAACAATCGATTGTCACCATCCCCAAGTAAAAGAATGTCTCGATCTTGCTCAAGATATTCATGCATCCATTGTGTAACAACATTCAGAGGTCTTTCGACAACTAAAACAAGATTCGCATCGGGTTTGTTTTGGAGGTATTTGTATTCATAAAGCTGGCTCACGCCTTTTCTGATCTGGCTACGAACATTGTCATCTGTCGTCGATTTCATTTCGAAGATAAAGTCATTGTCCAAGTTAACCGCAAGGTCTATTAGATCGTTGCTTTTGGGAATTCCACCAGCCGCAGAAATGCGCTCTGCCGTTATGTTTATCAAGTTACGATACGAAACCCTTGTCCGGTCCTGTATAGCGTCATTCCTATACATGATTACTTTTTCGCGGGCCTCACGCGGGTGTCCTTGCGGCTTAGCCGCTCTATTTGCGGAAAAGCTGTGCTTTTCCGGCAGACTTAGCTAGCCCTTGCGGCTATGCCGCCGGTCTCCATTTGATCTGTTTGTGATCGGTTATTAGAGGTTCGATTTCCAACGAGTTTCCGTGCCATTGTCGCGAACTCGAATATAGATAATCATCAGGATGCTCGGTCAAACCGGCTCGAACAGGATTTAGCTGAATATAATTGACCTTTTGCATAAATGCGTCTTCGCCCGTTATCCGAAGTGCGTTTGGGTGATGTTCGTAAACCGAATGTTTATGATTTTTCCCGCGATCTTGTATACGGAGTTTGGCAATCGAACTTTCGTAACCATTCTCTTTTAGATAATTAATCAAACGCTTTGCCGAAACGCCGTTCAGGTAACGCAATACTTCTCTCATCTCGCGTGCATTGTCCGTCAACACATGAGTGTGATCGGGCATGATGACATAGGCGAAAATCATAATTCCGGCCGATTTTCTCGCTTCGTCGAATGCATCACAGACGATCTGTTTAACCTCATCCGTTTGAAAGATCGGCAGACGACGGTGTGCCACCGAGGTTAGATAGTAAGCGGGATTATCTCTGGATACCTGAAACATTCGACAAATCAGCGGCGTAGCCGCAAGAGTTAGAGAAGACTATCGGAAAAGCACAGCTTTTCCGCAAATAGAGCGGCACAGCCGCGAAAGCAATTGATTTTCCAACGATTTTCGATCCACAATATAATTATGACAATCGAAGAACTCGACCATTATATTTCAAATCATATTCTAACGAAAAACCCGCGTTACCAGGATATTGAGGGAGCTCCTTTTAGAATTGGAGAGATAGTGAAAGTTCTCGAAAATCCAAGTAACGACGAAACCTTTGATATCGAATTCGCAAATAAACGCGGCAAAATAAAGTTTTTTGAATATGAAAGTGGTTGTGGGCAGAGTGAGGTGGTCCTAAAAAGTGAGACACGAGTGTTGCTTAGTTTTTACTCCTTTTGTTGAATTTTTGTCAATTGATGTTGATGTTAAAAAAACGACGAACCGCGCGGTTCGTCGTTCGATGGCGGTGGCCGGTTTCGAAGGCGAGTGGGCTCAGGTAGCCTCGGCTATCCAACCCAAAAGCCCGTCGAAACGGGTTGAGAATCCAGAGACGACCAATACCTCGTCGTCGGTCTTATGAAACTGCGGTTAAAGGACAGCTTTGGGATGACAGCCGTTGGGGAAAAGGCGGCTTCGTCCCTGAAAGGGACAAATATAATAGCCCAGGGTAAGGCTCAGAGCCGCCACCCTGGGAACATATCACCAATAGATTCCGACCCTGACGGGGTCGAACAAACACCGGCGACGGATGTTGCTCCCCTTCAGGGAGCGAACGACCCGGACGTTTCCCCGGGGTTTCACCCCGGGCTATTATCTTCGTCACCTTCGGCGACGGGCGGCGTTTACCGCGTCATCGGTCAGCCAGAGGACATTGACGGGGCGGGGCTTTATTTTTCGGAGTATGCGAGTTTGATCGAGTTCATTCCGCGGAGGATGACGCGTTGGCGGCGGACTACGCGTTTTCGGTTTTTGGCGGGGTTAAAGACGTTGAGCGGACTCGGGATCATAGCGGCGAGGAATGCGGCGTCTTCGCGGGTCAGGTCCGACGCACTTTTCTTGAAATAGAACCGCGAAGCGGCCTCGGCTCCGTAGATGCCGTCGCCCCACTCGATGATGTTCAGATATATCTCGAGAATACGTTTTTTGGTCAATTCCCGTTCGAGAAAATAGGTATAGACGGCTTCCCTGCCCTTTCTAAGGAAATTGCGATCTTCGGAAAGAAAAAGGTTTTTGGAAAGCTGCTGCGTGACGGTCGATGCACCGCGTTTGAAACTGGGCATCGGCGGGATCCAGTCGTTCGGGTCATAGTCGCCCTCTTCTTTGGCTTCTTTTTCGCCTTCCTTGACGGCCTCGTCCCACGCGGCCTGGATAGCGTCCCAGTCAAAACCATTGTGCTGAAAAAATCTGGAATCTTCGCCGGCAAGCACGGCCCTTTGCAGATTTGGCGAGATCTGCTCGATCGGCGTCCAGATCATCGCTTTCTTAGGCTCTTTGCCCTCGGCCCGGGCCTCGGAAATGCGAAATTCGATCATCGACGACGTGGTCGGATTCTCGGTCCGCAGACGTGAAATAGCGGGAAACGTGATCAATTCGTACCCGATCCACACCGCGACCGCCCCGGCAAAGATAATGAAAAGCAATTTGGTCCAGTACCACATCGTTAGTCGTAAATAGTAAATCGTGGATCGCGATTAGTAAATGGCGGAGCGTGAGTTGTAAGTCGGCGAAGGTCGTTCAACTAGGGCAGAACCCGGACCTTCTTTTGCCGATCCTTCATAATCCACGCTCAACCCACGATTCTCGATTTACTATTTACAATTTACAATTTACTATTTCTCATTATGGGTCAATACGATAATGTCGTTGCTGTAGTTCTCGGAGGCGGAGCAGGTTCGCGGCTTTTTCCGCTCACGCACGAACGGTCAAAACCGGCGGTTCCGCTTGGCGGGACTTATCGACTGATCGATGTGCCGGTCTCAAATTGTATCAATTCAGATATAACCCAGATATTTGTCCTTACGCAGTACAATTCGGCGTCGCTCAATCGACATATTTCGCGGACGTATCGATTTTCGAGCTTTACGACCGGTTTTGTGGAGGTATTGGCGGCCGAGCAGACCAAGGATAACCCCGAATGGTTTCAGGGCACTGCCGATGCCGTTCGTCAGATGTTGCCGCACCTGCGCGACTGGAAGGTGGATACACTGCTGATTCTGTCGGGCGACCATTTGTACCGAATGGACTACCGCAAGTTTCTGGATCGTCACTTCAGCACCGGTGCGGACCTGACCGTCTCGGTCGTGCCGTGCCGTCCCGATGAGGCAGAGGAATTTGGACTGCTGAAAACAGATGCGAGCGGAGCGATCCACGAATTTAAGGAAAAGCCGAAAGGCGACGACCTAGAGCAAATGCGGGTGGATACGACTAATTTCGGGCTCGACTCGGAGGAAGCGGCCAAACGCCCTTATTTGGCGTCGATGGGGATCTACGTTTTTAATTACAACAAGTTGGTCGATCTGCTCAAAACGGATCGCACCTGGGTGGACTTTGGCCGCGAGATAATCCCGGCGGCGATCAATAATTTTAATGTTCAGGCATATCTTTTCGACGGCTATTGGGAAGATATCGGGACGATCAAGGCATTTTACGAGGCCAATCTCGATCTGGCGGCACCGCTGCCAAAATTCAATTTTTTTGATACTGAGGCTCCCATCTACACCCGTAGTCGCTATCTGCCGCCGTCGAAATTGCACGATTGCGATATCGACAATTCGATGGTCAGCGAAGGCTGTATCCTAAACGGCGTAACGGCGAGACGGTCGATAATCGGGCTGAGATGCAGGATCGATCACGGGACGACGATCGAAGAATCGATCATAATGGGATCAGACTTTCTCGAATCGATCGAGGAGATGTGCGAGATGATCGCTCAGGGCAAACCTGCCATCGGCATCGGCAAAGACACCGTGATCAAGCGGGCCATCATCGACAAGAATGTGCGGATCGGTAACAACGTAAGGCTCGTGAATAAGGACGGGATCGACCATTTCGATCACGAGAGCAAATGGTACTATATCCGCGACGGCATCATCATCGTCCCTAAGAACGCGATCATTCCCGACGGCACCGAGATATAAGCTTAACGTTTTGAGCGATCGCGCCGGATCATATACCCTTCGCGTGCTCTGACAACGGTGCCGGGGCGGTTGGTCTTGACCTTAACGATCGCTCGTTTGCCGGCAACGCGTTCGTTCGCCGGATAATATCCAATACTATAAAATTCGCGCAACTCGCTCGCTATCTTAGAATATGCGGCGGCAAGGTTGCCGAGCGTCGTGGCATCGTATCGCCTGCCGCCAGTGCGTGCAGCGAGAGCTTCGAGATATTCCTCAGCTCGTCGATATTCTTCAGCCGTCGTTCCGCGATTGCCGGGCGACCCGGAGCTTGGAACCGGGAAACCCGACGGGTCGCCGCCGACCGGCGGCAAAGGGCTCCGGATCGTGGGTTTGCCGATGACCGAACCATTTTTCATTGCCTGAACGTCTGCGAAGGTATCGTACCTGATCGTATAGATCAGCGAATCGAGCTCCATCGCGTCATCGAGATTATTACGGTCGTGGACACGCCGACTGGTGGTGTCGACACCATCCGTAAACAGAATTATCGCCTTGCGGCCGCGGATGCTCCGCATACGGTCATTTATCGTCAGATCGACCGCTTCGTACAGGCTGGTGCCGGTCGATATCCGCGTTCGTTTGATCGCCCTATAGATCGACGCCCGGTCGCTGGTCGCCTCGCAGAGCATATGCACGTCCTGGTCAAACGAGATCACCATCACCTTATCTTGCGGCCGCAGTTGGTCAATAAAGGCTATCGCCGCCGATTGGATCTCGGCGATCTTGAATGTCGTCGAATAACTCATATCAAGCACCAGAGCGACCGTGAACGGTTCGTTCTCATTAGCGAAAAGGGCGATCTGCTGCTCGACGCCGTCCTCATATACCTTAAAGTCTTCGCGGGTAAGGCCCTCGACAAAACGGCCTTTCTTGTCCATCACGCGGATCGGGACCGAAACGAGCTGTGTTTCGACTTTGATGATTTCGTCGTCGGCCGCCGTGGCCGACGATGGATCGGGAGCAGTTTCCGCAGGAGTCGGCGATGGCTGGGCCGCCGGCGGCCGTTCATTCAAACGCCCGTTTCCAACCGGATTAACGCGGCCCGATTGAGCCGACGCTACGCCGACCGCGAACATCGCGGCAAGCAGAAATATGTTGACGATTCGTCTCGACATTAGGATCAACTCGACCAAGTTATCGCGTTCGATGCTGTTCGTACAGCCAAAAGATGCCGCGAGGTAAAAAAAGAAGCCGGGCAAACCCCGGCTTCTCGGTCTAACACATCGATCGATATCAGATCACTTTCCTGCCAGTGTGCGATTGGTCTGGCCGACGATGTAACTGTTTTTCGCCCGGACGACTACGTCCTGACGCATCACTCGGATCTTGATCTGTTTACGGTCGCCGACCTTGCCGACCACATCCGGATAATACCCGAGTGAGTACTGGCGGCGAAGTTCTTCGGCAATTCCCGAAAATGCGGCATCGATATTCAGCAGTGACGATGCTTCGAATGCACGACCACCGCTACTGGCGGCCAGAGCCTCGAGATACTTGCGGCCCATATCATATTCGCCGCCACCGCTACCCCGACCGCCGCCGCCACGACCGCCTGAGCCGACATTGACATTGCCTCCGACCAGGATGCCGGCGAGGATGTCGGCAAGCGTAACACGGCCGCCTCTGCCCCTCGGCCGACTTTGCGGGAATGTCTGGCCGCCGCCCATATCGCGGGACGTATCGTAGCGGATGGTGTAAAAAAGGGCATCGACCTCCTCGGTATCCTTGATCGTGCTCTGAGACGTCGCCCTTTTCGAGGTTGTATCAACGCCGTCAGTAAAAAGCACCACGGCCTTTCGCCCGCGTATCTGGCGGAGCTCCTGATTAATGGCGTAATCGACGGCCTCGTACAGACCGGTACCGTCGCCGAACTGAGCTTGGCGGATCGCATCACGAAGCTGGTAGCGATTATTGGTCGGAGGACACAAGACATTGACGTTCTGGTCAAAAGATATCACCATCACGCGGTCAGCCGGACGAAGCTTGTCAACGAACGTGATCGCCGCCTGCTGTATCTCATCAATACGAAATTGAGTCGAAGGGCTCACGTCGATCAATAAAACCACGGTGAACGGTTGCTCGACCGACTGAAAATAATCGACCTTCTGCTCAACGCCATTCTCGAAAATCTTAAAATCTTGCTGACGAAGACCCGATATAAAGCGGCCGTCGCGATCGAGAACGGAAACCGGCATCGTCACCAGATTGGTCTCGACCTTGATCACCTCGTTTTCGTCAAAAATGTCCGGCGTTGGACTCGCGTCCGGCTTCGGTGACGGAGCATTGCGACCGCCTTGCAAAACGGGTGGGCCGCCGGCACTTCTGGATTCGGAGTCGTTGTAAATTGTCGGCGGTGCCGGCGTCGTAGCAACTCGCGGCCGTGTCGAATTGGTCGACTGAGCCATCGCAACGCTTACCGAAAGGCCGAAAAATAGGATTCCAAGGGCAATTTTCTTCATCTTGATCCGATCCCTGCCCTGCTGCTAACTCCTTTGCAAAGCGGTCTCTTTGATTGTTCATCGCAGAAAATCGTTGCTAAGAAATTGCATCAAGCGACGCGATGGCCAGATCGTGGAATTGACGCCGCACCGAGTTGAGCAAAACGAACGGCAGATCGCGGTGATGGGTCCGGTTTGTAAGCAGAATAAAGACCCTTTCCTTGACCGGATCGATCCATAGACTGGTGCCCGTAAACCCCAGATGGCCAAAGCTCTCGGGCGACATTTTTACGCCCGCGGTCGACTCCGGCGTTGTCGCAAGCTGAAATCCGAGGGATCGATGCTCATTGGCACACGGCGAGAAATTGCGTTGAAAAAGGCCGCAGGTCTCAGGCGAAACGAGCTTTGAAAATTCGGGCAAAAACTGGTGTGCGATCTGAAAGACATTGTCCGCCGTCGAAAACAAGCCTGCGTGACCTGAGACACCACCCATAAAATGAGCGTTTCCGTCGTGAACCTCGCCCCAGATCATTTCACTCCGCAGTACATTGGGCTTGATCGGCAACTGCGGGAAGTCACGCTCGCACGTCTGCCTTTCGAAACCGTTTCCGCATTCGCTGGCGGCGGTCGAGCGAAGGTAGAAGCTCGGCGGACAAAAAAATGTGCGGTTAAGCGAAAGCGGCTCAAAGATCATTTCGATCGCTGCGTCATCCAGCGTCCGGCCGGTTACGCGTTCGATCAGTCGACCGAGTGCGATGTAATTGAGGTCGCTGTAGGTGACCGAGTTGGCGTCCGTTAGCATCGCAGAATCAGCGATCTCAGCCACGATATCGTCCGGCGAATCGGCACATAAATATAGCGGCAGCCAAGCGGTGAGCCGAGATGTGTGCGTCAGCAGTTCCCCAACGGTGATCTCATTTTTATCCGCCGCAGCAAAATCCGGCAGAAGGTCCGCAACGCGGTCATCCAGTGATATCTCGCCCTGGTCGATCAGAATGGCACTGAGCAGGCCGGTAACCAGCGGCTTTGTGATGCTGGCGAGATCATATATCGTATCGGGCTGCGCGTCGATCTCCTCCGGCACGACGACCGCGCGCCCAACTGCATCGTGGGCGACGACGGCACCGTTCTGCGCTACCAAATAGACCGCCGACGGAAAGTCGCCGGCGTCGATCCGCCCAAGCAGGAGATCTGAGATCGCTTCGATCTTCATTTTAGTTTTAGCATTGACGCGTGGCTTTCGATCTTCTCCAAAACTCCGACCGCCAAGGCGAGTGCTCGCCGGCCGTCCTCGCCGGTTACGGGCGGCAGTTCGTCTCTTTCGATCGAGTCGAAAAATGCCTCGATCTCTGCCCTGAGCGGCTCGACGTCATTGATCTTAAGCCGATCGATCGATATCCCGAGCAGCGGATGAGCAGCCTCCGGATTCAAGGACGTCACCGAGGCAAATTTCGTTGCGTAATCCAGCACGACATAGGAATTGGTCTGGTAGAACCGTGTCTTTCGGATCTTTTCCGTACCGATCCGCGATGCGGTGATATTCGCGACCGCTCCATTCGCAAACTCGATCCGAGCATTGGCCGCGTCCACCTTGTCAGAGATCACAGGGATCCCGACCGCACGTATCTCCGAAACGGCGACGTCCGCTCCAACAAGCCACTGGACCGCGTCGAGGTCGTGGATCATTACATCGAGAACGACATCAACGTCGAGCGAACGGTTTGGAAACGGTGAAACGCGATGGATCTCAAAATAGAGCGGATTGTCCACCTTTGGCCGCAGTGCGACCATTGCCGGATTGAATCGTTCGAGTTGCCCGACCATCAGCTTTGCACCGGACGCAGCGGCGGCGGCGATCATACGATCGGATTCGGCAAGCGTTAGAGCGATCGGCTTTTCGACCAGGGTATGAACTCCGGCGTCGAGGAATGCGCACGCGATCTCGCAATGCGTTTCGGTCGGCGTGGCGATCGATACCATATCGACCTTGCCGATCAGTGACCGCCAGTCCGCAAACGACGAACATCCATTATCGTTCGCCACACGCGAAGCCGTGGCGGCGTCCGCATCGCAGATGCCGATCATTTCGACACGTCCCGCGGCGGCGATCTCTGCCAAATTTCTAGCGTGGTGACGGCCAAGACTTCCGGTGCCGATCGCGGCAACACGTAACTTTTGAACTGTGCTCATAATTTGATAACAAGCTGCTTTTCAGCAATACTTTACATTCTTATTGATGATGCAGGAAATTACAAAGCACGGTAACCACGAACAAAAGCGAATGCCGCTGATCTTTTGGATCGGAGCTATCTTTGTCGTCATTTTTCTATACTTTTTTGGGCTGACGATCCCATTGCTCGGTCCCGATGAATCGCGTTACGCTCAGGTCGCCCGCGAAATGTGGCAAAACGGCGATTGGGTCACGCCGACGCTCGGCGGCGCTCACTGGTTCGAAAAACCCGCTCTGCTCTATTGGCTCGAGATGACCGCCTACTCGATATTTGGCGTCAATGAGTTTGCGGCACGATTCGGTTCTGCGATATTCGGGATCGGAACAGTCGCGTGTCTTGTGCTGCTCGGCAATAGATACGAGGCGTCTCAAGGCCGCCCGCGTCTCGGTCGTTCAGCAGAAGTCGGACGATTTGGCCTTTGGTTAGGTTTGATCGCGGCGACATCGCTCGGGATCATCGTATTTGCTCGCGGGGCGAGTTTTGACATCATCGTCACGTTTCCATTGACGGCATCGCTCGTCGGATACTTCGTCTATGATCAATGCAGTTCCGCATCGGCACGAACTAAGTACGCGGGACTGGTCGCGTTCTATCTATTTATCGGCGTTGCATTGATCGCCAAGGGATTGATCGGGATCGTGTTTCCATTTGCCACGGTCGGCGGCTATCTTTTGCTCTCGAGAAGGTGGCCGAGTCTGTCATTTCTGGTTAGTATCGTCTGGGGAACAATGCTGGCCGCGGCGATCGCTGCGGTCTGGTATTTGCCGATGTATCAACTCCACGGTTGGGAGTTTATAGACGAATTTATCATTAAACATCATTTTCAACGGTTCACGTCAAACAAATACCAGCATCCTCAGCCGTTCATTTTCTTCTTTTGGGTTCTCCCTCTGATGGTTTTGCCGTGGATGCCGGCGTTTTTGGCGGCGTCGTGGACCTTTATACGAAATACCTTTCGGGCAAAGAGTCCGGATGGCTCATCAACGACGGCGGCTACATCATTCCTCTCGGATCCACTTTTGACTTTTTCGTTGGTTTGGCTGATGGTGCCGCTCGCGTTCTTCTCATTTTCCGGATCGAAATTGCCTGGCTACATCCTGCCGGCGGTGCCTCCGGCGATCCTTATCACAGCAGTATTTTTGTATCAGAGACTCGATGCCGCAAAATGGAAAAACGCGGTCATTGCCGGAGCTTTTGGCACCGCGATCGTGAGCGTCATTCTAATACAGTTTGTCGTACCGCGATTTGCGGAGCTTGATTCGACGCGTTCCCTGTTTCAGACCGCGAGTGACCGCGGATACGCCGCAACGAAGGTCGTAAACCTTCATACCACATCGCACAATGCTGAGTTTTACGCGGACGGCAGATTACTTCGCGATGAAACGGGAAAGCTGAAACGATTGTATGGCGTGACGGAGGTCAAAGACGAGATCCTACGCTCGGGTGAACGGACGACATTGGTGCTTGTCCCGCACGAGTATCTACCCGAACTTTTGCGGTACCCGGAACTTCAGTCTGAGGTGCTGCGTGATAATGGCGAACTCGCGATCGTCGCATCGTCACTGAGATAGTCTCGGTGTCAATCTTCGCTAGCCCGGCGGAGTCGATCCATCAACGCTGTCCCAATGCCAGCGTCGGAAACCGACTGGCAATAGACTGTTCTGATCCCTTTCCGATCGCATTCTCGTAAAAACTCGAATATCTCTCGGGCATACTCTGCAACGTCGCGACAGATCATTTTTATCGAAAATCCGTCGGGGACGTCATCGATTCCAATGTATGCATTTCGATGTCCGGAGATAGCGTCGGCCGCGTCCGAGACAATGATCACACGTGCGACCGGCGAATAATGCTTATGTTTCATTCCCGGACTGGACGGAACATCCGACGTGTCGCCACTCACGGCGATAGTTTCCGGAATGACACTGCGAAGATCGTCGATCGAGACCGAACCGCTTCGCAAAACGACGGGCACCTTTCCGGTGCAATCTACGACGGTCGATTCGAGTCCGATCTGAGTCGGGTCGCCTTTCAAAATACAATCTATGCGGCCGTCCAGATCTTCGAGTACTGCTTGCCAGGTGGTCGGGCTTGGGCGTCCGGAAATGTTCGCGGATGGGGCGACGACCGGAACTTCGCACAAGCGAAGAAATCGCCGGGTGGAATCGAGATTCGGCATCCTGACGCCGATCGTATCAAGGCCAGCGGTGGCGTTCATCGGGATACGATCCTGCTTTTTTAACACGATGGTCAGAGGGCCCGGGAAGAAGTTGTCGATAAACTTCTGAGCGGATTCCGTTACATTTGTGACCAGATCGTTCAATTGCACCAGATCGTATATGTGTGCGATCAATGGATTATCGGCAGGGCGTTGTTTCGCTTCAAATATTTTGGCGATCGCGACTTCATCGAACACATTTGCAGCAAGTCCGTACACGGTCTCGGTACCAAACGCCACAATGCCGCCACATTTGATGAATGCTGCGGCTTCTTCGGGTAATGTGGTTGTTACTGTCTTCAAAAGGAGTTTTCTACAAAAGTCCGCCGAGTGCCAAGCCTGACCCTATTTCGCCTCGTAAACAAGAATTTTCTTCTTTTTACCGACGAGAGCCCCAAGAAGCGCTCCGACACCTGCACCGGCCAGGACTATCGGTGCGATAACCGCTCCGACATTGTCGCTACCGCCGGTTGCCCCGACCGCGCCCAGACCAATTCCGACTCCCGCTCCGGCACCAATTGCCGCGCCGATCGCAATCGTCTTGCCCATCGTGCTGCCCCCATATCGATGTACTGACTTGACGCGCGAGATGTCGATCGTCTCTGCCTTGCCTTTGATAGAAATCGAGATTTCCGTTTCTGTAACAACCCCGAGATCGCCCTTTAGCATTTTTCCGTCTTTGGTTTCTACCGACACACGCGTTCCGGCAGCGAGAGTTTTCAGTGCTGCCCAGTCGTCATTGGTCCGCGACTGTCCAAACGACACTAAGGGTTGGCTTAACAGTCCAACCAATATCAATACGATAACGGAGTTTTGCATTTTCATTCTTCTGCCCAGTCTAAATAGTATGGGATTTTGTACCGAGATATTAGCATTTTTCGGTGCGGATACGAACTTGATCGCACGAAACTCATCAACGGTTTATACGCTTCATTGCGGGGACACGGCAGGATCAACTTGACGACGATCGCTACACGCCCGTTCGCCGCGGCGAGTAATTCTGTAAGAAAAGTACGCATCATCTGGAAACCAGCAGAGTTTTGCAGTTTATATGCAAAAAGCCTGAACTATTTCGTCTGAAAGTATAGGCTGGATGAACCAGACGTTTACAAAATGTCGGATCATCAAACAATATTTTAGGCACGATCAGATCTGGTGAGACAGTTTCATATACATCGCCGATCTCATCGGCCTACAGATTCCGGCAGTTCAGATGTAGGGTCACGAAAGCCGGAACAAACCGCATGCTCAACCTTTCGAGGGTTGGGCATGCGTTTTTGCAACAGCGAAATTATCGGATTTAAGCGACGACGACCGACCGAGTGTGGATAAATCCTCTTTCAAGACGTTAAGATAGAATAGTGACGATTGCCGAGAAATTAAAAGATCTGCCCACAGCCTCGGGTATCTATATCCATAAAAATGCCGCCGGCAAGATCATCTATATCGGCAAAGCCAAGAATTTGCGTAGCCGCGTCCGGCAATATTTCCAATCCAGCCGAAACTTCGATCCTAAAACTCGCAATCTGGTCAAACTCATCGCTGATTTTGAGTTTATCGTTGTCGATAACGAGGTCGAGGCACTTGTGCTTGAGTCCAATCTGATCAAAAAGCATAAGCCGCGATTCAACGTCCTGCTAAAGGACGACAAGTCATATCCGCATCTGAAACTAACAAATGAGCCTTTCCCGAAGGTCGTCATTACCAGGCGGATCATTCGCGATGGGTCGCACTATTACGGCCCGTTCCTGCCCGCTGTGTTGGCCCGCAAGACGCTCAATCTTGTCAATCGCGCGTTTCAACTCCGTACTTGCGAGATCGAGATCGACGGAAAGTTGCCGCGGCCGTGCCTCGAGTACCACCTCAAACGCTGTCTCGGGCCGTGTGTTAAAGGCCTTTGTTCGCAGAAGGAGTATCAGGAGGCGGCGGCGGACGTCAAGACTCTGCTCGATGGGCGAAACAAGGATCTGGCAAAGTCGCTCGAGGCTCGAATGTGGCTCTATTCCGAAGAAAGCAAATTTGAACTGGCGGCCAAATACCGCGATCTGCATCGGACGGTTCTCGCACTGAGCGAACAGCAAAAGATGGCGACGACCGCGGATATGGATGTCGACATCATCGGATATTATCGCGAGCAGCACCGACTCGCACTTCAGCTATTCACGATGCGCGAGGGCCGCATCGTCGGGCGCCGAGAGTTTTTTTGGGAGGACCTTGTCGATGACGATACTTTTGACCCGTCAGAGTTTATGGGTGATGTGCTCGCACAATATTATTCGACCGACTATGTGCCGCTTGAGATCCACGTGCCGCACGATTTTAATGACCGCGAGTTGCTCGAACGGGCTTTGACAGATAGGCGCGGACGGCGTGTGAAGATACTTGACCCGAAACGCGGCACCAAACGCAGTCTGGTCGAGCTTGTCGAAACGAATGCAAAGGTAGCATTTGAGCAGCGTTTCCGCGTTCTCAAGCCCGACTCAAAACTCGTGCTCGAAGAACTGCAGGAATTGCTGGAGATGCCTCACTTCCCGGAGAGGATCGAGTCGTTCGATATATCAAATATCTCGGGTGCCGAGAATGTCGCCGGTATTGTTGTGTTTGAAAACGGAAAGCCGGCTAAGGGCGGATATCGGCGATTTATCATCAAGTCCGTCGAAGGTGCAAATGATTTTGCCTCGATGAACGAAGCGGTCTTTCGCCGTTATCGACGAATGACCGACGAGCAGAAACCGCTGCCGCAACTGGTATTCATTGATGGCGGAAAAGGCCAGCTTTCGGCCGCGGCGGCAGCAATGCGATCTCTCGATCTCGAGCAGATAATGCTGGTCGGCCTCGTCAAACCGCCGAAACGCCATAACGAGATCTCGCACCTTCTGGTTTTCGGCCACGAGGATCGCCCGATACCGTTCGACCGCAATTCGCTGGCGTTTCGCCTGATTCTGCACATCCGCGAAGAGACACATAAAACGGCGATCGAATTTCACCGTAAACGTCGTGAAAAGCGGGATTTCACATCGGAGTTATCTGAGATCCCCTTTATCGGCGATAAGCGCAAGATGAAGTTGCTGAGAAACTTCGGTTCGATCGAGCGGATCGCCAAAGCAGACGTGAACGAGCTAAGACCGGTGGTTGGCGTAAAGGCCGCCATTGAGATCTTTAGGCATTTTGACGAGCAGCGTAAACTCGCCAAGTCGTAACCGTTGATGATCGGATCCGGCACCGCTCGACAGCCTTATATTCCAAGATCTATAGCAGCCGAAATGTCTTGCAGGGCAATTGAAAGTTTATTTGCTCTCAGTTATCAAAAAGTGAATCCGTAAAAAAGGTTCAGGTAGTTATTAGCACGTCCGGAATTACCAAAGGCGTACCCGATCATAAAGTACTGCCGGTCGGTCACATCATAGCCGATCCCTGCATTGGAATAGCCAAAACGGTTCTTTCCGCTCGTCCAATCGGCCAAAAGCGTGAGCCGCTTTGTGACCGGTTGCTGCACGCCTAGAAGGACGCCGGTGCGTGTCCCCATATCCGATGTTCCGCCGACAACGTGATAGATACCGCCGGTCAGAGCTAAGTCTTTTGCCGAACTAAACTTCCGGGTTGCGACCGAATAAAGCATCGCCGACGACCGCGTATCCGACGATCGATCGAGCGGTAGATACGCGATCGCCCCGACCGCGACATCGACCCCGACCTTCTCCTGATCCAGAGCCTTAAATTTGATATTCGGTTCAAGTTCGTACTGTGTAGTTCCGCCGTCCTGAGTCGCGTAGAGATTGACCCCGACCTCAAGCCGCTTGTTTACGCCGTATATGACCGAGGGGCCAAATGAGCGAAAACCGCCGCGTTCGAATTTATCAAAGTGAGCGAAAAGGTCGGCCTCGACATAAAACGAACCCTTGTCGTGGATCTCGGCGGTCGGCACCGCAAAGATTGACGTCTGGCCTCCTGCCGTGGAGACAAAAACCACAATAATGGCTGCGATCAGCAAAGGCCACGCAGCGGGAGTAAGGAAACTTGAACGAATTTTCATAATTTGATGGGTTGCATAGATAGTACTAAGACGCAGGTGTTTTCGGCAACTTTGAGCTCCAGATGCGGTCGCACGACAGCCTTCGAAAAGCCGTAGCAATTGCATTTTTGGCCTAATGCGGTGACAATGTTGGGTATTCAAAACAAAAAAACGGAGGCTTTCGAATGAAATCACTACTTACACTTGGACTTATCTTCTTTGCTTTCTCATTTTGCGGACTCGGCGATCGGCTAAAGCAAATGAGCGGCGGCACGTCGGAAACCAATTCAAACACGGCGAGTTCAAGCAACTCAACCGCGCCGGGGACATCGTCATCGGCTGCTGAGAAGCCGAAAGTGACCGCGAGCCAACAGGCGATTATGGACGGCGGCACCGAAACGAAGTGGGACGATCAGGGGCTCTCGTGGAAATTGCCGGCGAGTTGGAAGAAAATGGACGTTAAGAAGGAATCATTCAACTATCAGTCGCCGGACAACGCGTTCCTTTTGGTAAATATCTCGGTTATGCCTGATAGTTTCCCGATGGACACCAGCCTCAAGGCATATCACGACCAAGCCTTGCAACAGTTGAAGAACGGCAAATATGAATCGGTCAGACTCATCGACATCGACGGCGTCACCGGCGTTGAATTTGTCGAAACGATGCCGGAAGACAAGTCGGGCCCCCGCAGACATCAATGGATCGGTTATCGAACGTATCTTGGACAAAAACAGCAACTCAACGTTATGACATCGACCAAGGGCAGCAACTTTGACAAACACTCGGATGATTTCCCGGCGATCTTATACTCAATGAAAGCCGTGAAGTAATTTTCGGGAATATCACAAAGCAATAGAGGATGTCCGAAACGTCAGTATTTATGGAAATTGAACGAAGAATTAAACGCAGATCGAGCAGATAAAGCCGTTATTAAGATAACGCTTTATCTGCTCGATCCGTGAAATCCGCTTTATCCGCATCATCTGCGGTCAAGTAGCCGTCAATTTCCTGTGACTTTCACTTTTCAGACATCCTCTTTTTGCGCTTCACATTAACTTCGATCTTAGTCGTGACGCGTGGGCGAGTCGGCGTGCGGGATAAAGCACATCCGGCATCGAGCCTCATATTTGTCGGCGGCACCGACCTCGACGCGGGCATCCGACTCGACGGTTCGTTGCGAGTAGTTAGCGGTCGCACCACACTTTACACAGATCGCGTGTGTCTTGGTGATAAACTCGGCGATCGACAGTAACTGCGGCATCGGGTCAAACGGTTTACCTGTGTAATCCTGATCGAGTCCGGCGACGATCACTCGTCGCCCCTCGGCGGCGAGTTTATTGACCGCGTCGATGATCGCCGCATCAAAAAACTGTCCTTCGTCGATCCCCACCACCTGTGTGTCATCCAGCACCTGAGCCATCATCTCAGCGGTTGTCGAAACCGGTGTCGAATCGTGTGTCTGGCCGGAGTGTGAGGCGATCTCCTCGTGCGAATAACGGGCGTCGATCTTGGGCTTAAATACCTGCACCCTTTGACGGGCGATGCGGGCCCGCGTTAGACGACGGATCAATTCTTCGGATTTGCCCGAAAACATCGATCCCGCGATCACCTCGACCCATCCTGTTCCGTTTTGTCGTACTTTGCGGCGTTCTTCGGTGTTATCGAACGCAAATTCTTCTACCATAATGTGTTTGCTTGAAATCGAGCGGAATCACAATTATAGATAAAAATATGGTATGTGAGAATTCGGCAGGTGGAATTTTTGTGTGATGTCTCGGATCAGCTTGTGCGAAGGTCGGATCCGGTCATTTCATCGGGTTTTTCGACGCCAAGTATTGCCAGTATTGTCGGTGCCACGTCCGCAAGTGACCCACCGCTCCGAAGTGCCGTGCCATTTAGCCCATCAGCGATAAGGTGGAACGGTACCGGATTAGACGTCGAAGTGCCGTGAGGTTCGCCGGACAGGACATCCGACATTTCTTCGCAATTACCGTGCGAAGAGGTAATTATCGTGACGCCGCCTGCGGCCCTGACGTGCTCGACGATCCCGCCGATACAAGTGTCGATATATTGGATCGCCTCCACCGTCTTTTCGATCTTGCCGGTCTTGGCCGCGAGGTCGCCGGCCGGAATGTTTACAACGTACACGCCGCCGTGCGCAGATTCGAGATTGTGTATGAAAGTATCAACGATCTTGAAACTTTGCGATTCGGGCTGCTGATCGGCCGTTTCCGAACGTGGAGTCGGCAGCAATACGTGCTTTTCACCTTCGAGCTCGGTATTTCTGCCGCCGTTAAAGAAATAGGTGATGTGCGGAAACCGCTCCGATTGGCTGATCTTCACATTTTGGATCCCGGCGGAGGCCAAAACCTCGGTCAGGCCGTTGCTCGACCTTTCCGACCGAAACGCCACAGAAAGTCCAAAATCCTGATCGTATTCCGTCATACAGACAGAGTTGAATGTCGGCTTGGCGGAGCCGAGAGCGTCCGGCACGGACAAAGACCTGACCAACTGGCGCATCGATTCGGCACGATGATTAAAGTAGATTATCGTGTCGCCCTCTGTAATACGGGCGACCGGAGTCCCGAGTTCGGTTTCGAGTACGATCGGGGCAGTAAATTCGTCGGTGATGCCGCGTAGAAACGAATTGCGGATCGCTGACACCGCATCCTCAGACCGGTCGCCTTCGGCGTGGACGAGCATCGTGTATGCCCGTGCGGTGCGTTCCCAGTTGCCCTGGCTGTCCATCGCAAAGTAGCGTCCGCAGAGCGTCGCTACCCTGCCAACTCCGATATCGGCTAATTTGATCTCAAGTGCCTCGACGTAAATATCCGCCGTCCGATTAGGCACATCGACGCCATCCAGTATTCCGTGAATAAAAACGTCAGTCACACCGAAACGCTTAGCCATTCGCAGCAAGCCAAAGATGGTCTCGATCGAGGAATGGACGCCCGCATCGCTCAACATACCGATCAGATGCACGGGCCGGCCATTAGAAAACGCCTGCGCAAATGCGTGTGTGAGTGCCTCATTTTCAAAAAAGCTGCCGCTTTGGATCGCATCTTCGATCCTAAAACTCTCGGACGTCGCCGGCCGTCCGGTCCCGATACTCACGTGGCCAACCTCCGGATTTCCTGCGGATTCGGGCGATTGTCCGACGCGTATGCCGGACGCGGTCAGAGTTGTTTTTGGAAATCGCGCACATACATCGTCGTAATACGGTGTATGTGCGAGAGCGATGGCGTTACCCTCACTACGGGCAGAGTGTCCCCAGCCGTCGAGGATGATGAGTGCAAGCGGTCTGTCTTTCGGAATTCCCATTTTGATCGGTCGTCGGAAACAAAATGCTGAAGAATAACTGCGTTTAGACGCAAGCCAAAAATATATTATAAACGATGCGTGCCGACTGTCGCTAAACTTTTTTCTCAGTAAGCGTTAGGAGCCGGAAGCTCCATCCAGCGGTCAGGATGTTTAAGGCCGCTAAACCCGAATTGGCTGTAAACGCCGTGGGCATCGCGGGTCGCAAGTAACCAGCGCCTGAGTCCCTGCAACTCCGTATGAGCGAGCATCGCCTCCATCAGCCACTTACTCAAACCGCGGCCGCGAAACTCCTGCAAAACAAACACGTCACCAATATACGCGAAGGTTGCCCGATCACTCACAACCCGTGCAAAACCGATCTGGCGATCATTGTCGTATAAGCCGAAACAGATGGAATGACGGATCGCCGCCTCGGTCTGGTCGCGTGTACGGTCACGAGCCCAGTACGATTCGTCATTAAGATACCGCTGGATGACGTCAACGTCGAGCCTCGACCGGTCGGTGCTTATCGTAAGTTGGTCGCGATGCCATTCCATATCAAGCAAGTATTGTGCGGGCCCGGACGCGGAACGCGATCGTTGTGTTGCCCAGATGTGCGTTGACGATCGAACGCAGTTCCCGCATCAAGTCAGGATGCTCACGGGCGATATTAGCAGCAACGGTCATTGCGAACGCCCTAACGGCGACAGGCTCATTCGGATCATCGATCAGACCGATGCACGCATCATACGCCTTGGCCCGGAAACCGATCGGTATCTCGACGAACTGCAACAGCCTTAGGATATTTCGTCGGATCGCCGGATGTGCATCGGTGTGCTCGAGTTGGGCAACGAACTTCCCGAAATACGGCCGGACAAGTTCGTGCCGATGCTCGACACAATACCCGACCGCCGCTGCGGCACGCTGCGAAACTCGATATTCATCGCCCAGAAACAACCGCACTAACTCGGCAAAACGATCGGCGTCGCCGTCAATATAACCGACGACCTTCATCGTTTGCAAGCGTGAATGCTCGGCAAGCAGTGCCTCGCGGATATCCATTACCGGAGCTGGTAAAACGCCTTTCGTCCCGGATATCGGGCAGAATCGCCAAGGTCCTCTTCGATACGCAGCAGTTGATTGTATTTGGCGATACGGTCGCTACGGCAGAGACTGCCCGTCTTGATCTGACCCGCATTGGTCGCGACGGCGAGATCGGCAATAAACGAATCTTCGGTTTCGCCCGAGCGATGCGATATGACCGCGGTCATATTATGGGTCTTGGCAAGCTCGATCGCGTCCAGTGTCTCGGTCAATGTTCCGATCTGGTTGACCTTGATCAGGATCGAATTTGCCGTTCCCTCGTCGATCCCGCGTTGCAGAAACTTGGTATTGGTCACAAAGAGATCGTCGCCGACAAGCTGAACTTTATTGCCGACGGCATCGGTCAGATTCTTCCATCCTGCCCAATCGTTCTCGGCCATTCCGTCTTCGATCGAGATGATCGGATATTTGGAGCACCAATCGGCCCAATACGCCGCCATTTCGTCAGACGAAAGCTCACGTTTGTCGGACTTCTTAAAGACATACTTGCCATTGCTGTAAAATTCGCTTGCCGCCGGATCCAGAGCGATCATCACGTTTTCACCGGCTCGGTATCCTGCCTTTTCGATCGCCTCGAGGATGGTCTCGACCGCTTCGTGATTCGATTTGAGATTTGGTGCAAAGCCGCCTTCGTCGCCGACGGATGTCGAATAGCCCCGCGATTTGAGCACGCCTTTCAGCGTATGAAAGATCTCAGCACCGGTTCGCAGAGCCTCGCTGAAACTCGCGGCACCGACCGGCATTATCATAAATTCCTGAAAATCGACGTTATTATCCGCGTGAGCTCCGCCATTGAGGATATTCATCATCGGCACCGGCAGCGTCTTGGCGTTAGCACCGCCGATATACTTGTAGAGCGGTATTTCGAGCGACGCGGCGGCGGCACGCGCGTTTGCCATCGAAACGGCAAGGATCGCGTTCGCTCCCAGTTTTGATTTATTATGAGTGCCGTCGAGTCCGATCATCGTCTCATCGACAAGCGTCTGATCGAGAGCATCGAGGCCCTCGAGCTCGCGTGAGATCGTCTCGTTGACGTGCTCGACGGCCTTTTCGACGCCCTTGCCAAGGTAACGGAGCTTGTCGCCGTCGCGGAGTTCGACCGCTTCATTCTCACCGGTCGAAGCACCACTCGGGACCGCCGCTCGGCCCATCGAACCGTCTTCTAAAACTACCTCTGCTTCGATCGTCGGATTGCCCCTCGAATCGAGTATCTCTCTCGCCCAGATCTGTTCTATATAACTCATTTTTATATTATGCTCCTAAGAACTTTATTTAATCCCTATTTATCGGCATTTTGAGTGCCGCGCCACTTATACCTCGGCGACCCGAGGCGCCGATCGAGTCAATCTGACCTCGATAATGCGGCGTTTATCGACCTTTTCGATAGTAAAAATATGGCCGTTGAATGGAACCGTCTCGCCCTCGGCCAACAGTTGGCCGGACTCGGCCATCAGAAATCCGGCGATCGTTGTATAGCCGTCTGAGACCGGAATACTGATTTCCAGACGACGGTTAAGATCACGCACTGCAAGGCCGCCATCGAGCAGATAACTGCCGTCCGCCTGCTGGTCGATCTGTTCGTTGACTTCCTCGTCGTGCTCGTCGGAGATGTCACCGACGATCTCTTCTAGCAGGTCTTCGATTGTGATAATGCCCTCCACGCCGCCGTGCTCATCGACGACAAAGCCAAAGTGAAACTTCTCTTTCTGCATCTGCCGCAGGACATCTTCGAGCTTTGCGGTATCGACCACATAATTAGGCTTGTGGATGACGCTTTCGATCTTGAAAGATCTCGATTTTTGCGTGAACGCTAGAAGGTCTTTGCTGTGGATCACGCCGACAATATCATCGAGCGAGTCCCGATAGACCGGCAAACGCGAGTAACCGTGTTCGCCAAATGATCTGGCGATCGCCTCAAACGAACTGCCCGCGGCGATCGCTACGATCTCGGTTCGCGGTATCATCGCTTCCTTGACGGTCGTTTCCGAAAACTCGAACACCTTGTTGATCAGCTTTTGCTCTTCGGCATTGATCTGTCCGCTCTCCTGTGACAGTTTGATCAAATGGCGGATCTCGTCCTCACTATAGCTCGAACCGTGCTCGCCGGACGGAAGCAGACCGAATAGGCGAACGGTCCGCGTACCGGTCCAGTCAAGCGCCCTGATCGGGTAACTGAATATCTTGTAAAAAACCTCGAGCGGCAAAGCTATCAGCATCGCGATGCGTTCCGAAAGTTCGAGAGCGGCCGTTTTCGGTGCAAGTTCGCCAAAAACAATGTGCAGGAAAGTGATAAATGAGAACGCGATCGCAAACGAGATCGCGTGCATCACCGGGCCCGACGCGAGAAATGCAGCACCTGTGACCTGCCCTAAATACACCAGAGCCGGCTCGATCAATCCTGCGACCGCCGGTTCGCCGACCCAACCGAGGCCGAGCGAGGCCAGCGTGATGCCCAACTGTGTCGCCGAGATATAGGCACTTAGGTTGTTAAGTATGTTGAGTACACGCTGGGCAGAACGGTTGTCGGCCGCGAGTGCCTCGATCCGTGTCTTACGCACGGCGACAAGGGCAAACTCGCTCGCGACAAAAAAGCCGTTTGCGAGCACCAGAAAAACTACCAAGAGCAACTTGGAAATTGATATTAAAGCGGTAGGTTCGTCCACAGCGGTGGTTGAGTCGAAGAAAAATGCGAACGAACTAGCAGGGTCATCCATCAGTTATGTCAGGTTAATATTTTCCTGAGTCGGCCATCAGCACAACTCGGGCGTCACACGCAATAGCGGTGATTTGCCAAAAGTATAGCATACCTCAAATAGGCTCGATAACTGAATCGATCAGTTCCTGAATGAGCATTCGGCAAGAACCGCATCCGCCGCCGGCATTGCACGCCGTAGTCACGGCGTCAACAGAATCGGCATTATTTTGCTCGATAACGGCTCGGATCGTGTCTTCGCCAACGCCGAAACAGCTACAGATCAAAGGGTCGTCGCCGTGAAATCCGGCAATTCGCCGCTCGCGGCAATTGGCAAATGCCGTGCGGACGGCGGCGATACACGTTGCGGCACAATGACCACGTTCGTGCGGGATCGGCCCGACGATCGTTGAAATAGTCTCGGCCAGATCTATTTGCTGCAGGCCGCCGAGGCTGTTCAAATGTCGGCCCGAAAGGTGAGAAGACAGGGCGTCCGCCACCGCGACCATATATCCGCAACCGTTTGAATTAAATCGGACGCCGGTCACAGCTTTTCCGTCAATGCTAAGACTTATCGAAAATCTGACTACCGAACCGCACGCGAGATCGACGTCCGCGCCGAACCCATCGGCATCGGCCGCGATGCCCGCATTTTTCGGCCGCAGGCTAAGTTCCAGTATCTCGGGCGTAAGTTGAGTCACAGCTAAATGTTAACGATAAATGTCACACCGGCAAATCGACGGCACAATTCTTTTACAAATCGCGGCCTGTCCATTAACATAGCAGTGTCTATGAAATCGGCATTACTTATTACACTCGTCTTGATTCCCTTGATGTTTGTCGGCTGTCGGCCCGCAGCGGCACCCGTTGCGGTGTCTAACCGGCCGGTCTCGGTAAATGATGTCCCGCAGCCCGGCGTACCTATGCCGCCATCCAAACCGCTTACGGAAATGGAATGGACGACCACCGACGGTTTTGTAAACAAGCTGGGCAGCTATCAGGGAAAAGCAGTCATCCTGGACTTTTGGGCGACGTATTGTGGGCCGTGCCGCGAAGAGATCCCGCACCTTAACGCCTTACTCGAAAAATATGGCCCGGACAAACTCGT
>Ga0073904_10000757_pt1 | contig 23441 bp, 18 predicted proteins | sample KloWWTrecipitate_FD_66668 | JGI IMG/M metagenome (GOLD analysis project Ga0073904, IMG submission 66668) | Active sludge microbial communities from Klosterneuburg, Austria, studying microevolution and ecology of nitrifiers - Klosterneuburg... | ecosystem: Engineered > WWTP > Aerobic digester >... | reverse complement strand
CGGGTGGCGGTGGGCGCCACCGCCGGCTCCGAGCTGCTGCGAGTGCAAACCGAGGCCGCGCGCGCGGGCAGCGACCTGGTCCGCACCGAACTGGCCGCCAGCCGGGCGCTGGTCGCGCTCACCTCGCGTCTCGCCGTGGAGACGACCCTCGACGCGTTGGTCGCACCACCGGCGCCCGGGCTGCCGACCGCAGACGAGGCGGCGGTGTCGAGGCGTCCGGACATGGCGGCGGCGTCCCGGACGGTGGACACGGCCCGGCAGGGCCTGCGGCTCGAGGACGCCCGGGCCGTGCCCGACCCGGCGGTGAACGCCGGCTACAAGCGGACAGTGGGTTACAACACGGCGCAGGTGACCGTCTCGGTCCCCATCCCGCTCTTCAACCGCAATCGCCCGGCCCGCATCCTGGCCGAGGGTCAGGTGCGTGCGGCCGAACTCGAGCGCACGGCTACCGAGCGACGGGCGCGCGGAGAACTGGCCGCCACTCGCGCCGCGGCCGTTGCCCTCACCTTGCGGGCGCAGGATGCCCGCGCCACGCTCGTCGAGCCGGCGATTGGCGCACGCGACGCCGCACGGGCGGCGTTCTCGACGGGCGTGCTCGACGTCCTGCGGCTCGTGGATGCCGAGCGAACCTTCACGGAGGCCACGCTGGTGGCTATCGACCTGGAAGTTGACGCGGTTGTCGCGGCCATCGAGGCCCGGCTGGCCGCGGGAGAGGATCCGCTGCCATGAGACCCGTCCGTGTCCTGCCGTCCGCGGCGATTGCGCCGCTGATGGCCTCATTGCTGGCCGTCGCGTGCGGGAGCGGCAGCCCTCCTGAGAGCGATGTCACCGCGGCACCCGCCCCCACGGCCACCGAGGTCACCGTGGCGCAGGCCGATGCGGCCACCGCCGGCATCGAGGTGGCTCCCGCCCGCACGGTCGAGCGGGCCGACCCGCTCCAGGCCTCGGGCGTGGTGACCTTCGACGAGCGGCGGACCGCGCGGATGGGCTCGCTGGTGGAGGGCGTGGTGCACGAGATTCGCGTGCAGCCCGGAGACACCGTGGCCCGCGGAGCGGTCGTGACCCGGCTGCACAGCCACATCGTGCACGACGCGTGGGCGGCATACTTCAAGGCGCAGGCCGAGCAGCGACGTCTCGAGTCGGAGCTCGCTTTCACGAAGACGGCGGTCTCGCGGGCCGAGCAGCTCGTGGAGGACCGCGCGCTGTCGCGGCAGGAACTGGAGCGCGCGCGCGCCGACGTCATGGCGGCAGAGCAGGCGCTGGCGGCGGGCGGGGCCGAGGTGACGCGCACCGTGCAGGAGCTCGAGCACTACGGCATCAGGCCCGGGCCGGGCTCGGATCCCCGGGAGCACCAGGACGTGCCGGTCGTGGCGCCCTTCTCCGGCGTGGTGATCAATCGCCTCGTGACCGAGGGATCGGCCGTCACGCCGGGCTCACCGCTTCTGGTCATTTCCGACCTGTCGCGGGTATGGATCGCCGCCGAGGTGGACGAGGCTCTGGTGAGCCGGGTGAAGGCGGGCGGGCTCGCCACGATCCGGACGGCGGCCTATCCCGATGAGTCGTTCGCCGGCACCCTCACTGCTGTCGGCGACGTCGTGGACCCGACCACGCGACGCGTGACGCTGCGCATCGAGGCACCGAACGCCGACCGGCGGCTCAAGCCCCAGATGTTCGTCACCGCCACGCTCGGCGCCTCCGCGCCCCGCCGCGTGCTCGTGGTGCCCTCGCGCGCGGTACAGGAGATGGAGGGCGAATCCATCGTGTTCGTCCGCAGCGGCGCGGACCGCTACAACCGCCGATCGGTGACCACGGGCACCGACGTCGGGGGCGAGGTGGAAATCGTGCGAGGCCTGAGCGAGGGTGACGTGGTCGTCACCGCCGGCGCCTTCCTGCTGAAGTCCGAGCTGCTCAAGCCCGCGGGCGAGGAGCCATAGCCGTGGGCTTTGTCGAACGATTCGTCTCGGCCACTCTCGGGCAACGCGTCTTCGTGCTGCTCTGCCTCGGCGCGCTGGTCGTCTCCGGCGTGGAGGCGTTCCGGCAGTTGCCGGTTGAGGCCTTCCCCGACCTGACGAACAACCAGGTGGTGGTGATCACCGAGGCGCCAAGCCTGGCGGCGCCCGAGGTGGAGCAGCGGGTCTCCTACCCCATCGAGACGGCCTTGATGGGCGTGCCGAGCACTCAGGAAGTCCGCTCGATCTCCAAGTTCGGCCTCTCGATCGTCACGGTGGTCTTCGACGATGCGGTGCCCATCTACTTCGCGCGTCAGCTGGTGACCGAGCGGCTCTCCGACGTGCGGGGCCGCATTCCCCAGGGGCTGGAGCCCGTGCTGGGCCCGGTGGCGACGGCCTTTGGCGAGGTCTACCAGTACGTGGTGACCGGCGAGGACGTGGACCCGATGGTGGCCAAGACCGCCCACGACTGGGACATCCGGACCCGCCTGCGGTCGGTGTCGGGAGTGAGCGAGGTGAACTCGTGGGGCGGGCTCACCAAGCAGTTCCAGGTGGTCGTGGATCCGCTGCGGCTCGAGAAATTCGGTCTGACGCTCGGCGAGGTGCTGCAGTCGGTCGCCGACAACAATCACTCGTTCAGCGGCGGGTTCATCGAGCACCGCGACGAGCGCTACACGGTGCGCGGCGTCGGGCTGGTGACAGGGGTGTCCGATCTGGAGCGCGTGGTCCTGAAGTCGCACGAGGGCGTGCCGGTGCTGCTCCGAGACGTGTCGGCCATTGAGGTGGCGCCCATGCTCCGCAGCGGTGCCGTGACGCGCAACGGCCAGGGCGAAGTGGTGGGCGGCATGGTGATCATGCTCAAGGGCGAGAACGCCCACGACCTGTCGCGGCGCGTCAAGGCGCGCATGGTCGAGGTGGCGGCTACCCTGCCGCCGGGCATGCGCATCGAGCCCTTCTACGACCAGAGCGACGTCATCGATCGCACCACGACGACCGTGCGGACGAACCTGGTGGAAGGCGGCCTGCTCGTCATCGTCGTGCTGTTCGTGTTCCTGCGCGACGTCCGGGCCTCGCTCATCGTGGCGGCCGTCATTCCTCTGTCGCTGCTCGTCGGCTTCATCGGGATGCGCATTTTCGGCGTGTCGGCCAATCTCATGTCGCTCGGCGCCATCGATTTCGGGCTGATCGTCGACGGCGCGGTCGTGATGATGGAGAACTTCGTGCGGCGGCGGGCCCTGGACGAGGCCGGGCCGCATCCGACCAGCGACCACGCGCACGCGCACCGTATCAATCTGTTCAGGAGCGCCGCCGTCGAAGTGGCCCGGCCCGTGCTCTTCGGCGTGCTCATCATCATCGCGGTGTACCTGCCCATCTTCACGCTCGAAGGACTCGAGGGGAAGATGTTCCGGCCGATGGCCATCACGGTGTGCTCGGCGCTGTTCGGGTCGCTGCTCCTGTCGTTGACCGGCGTGCCGGTGGTGTCGTCGTACCTGCTGAAGCTCCACGGGCACCATGAGGAGCAGCGATGGTTCGTCCGCTTGCGCGAGGCGTACATCAGCCGCCTGGCGTATCAAATGCGACACCCGCTGTTCACCATCGGGGTCGCGGTGACGCTGGTGACCGCGGCCCTGGGTTCCGTCCCGTTCCTGGGCACCGAGTTCATGCCGAGGCTCGACGAGGGATCGATTCTCATCGAGACGAGGAAGCTGCCCTCGGTGTCGCTGGACGAGTCGGTGCAGATCTCCACGCGGGTGGAGCGCATGCTGCTGGACGAGTTCAAGGAGGTATCGCAGATCGTCACCAAGCTGGGACGGCCCGACCTGGCCACCGAGGCCATGGGCATCTACCAGGGCGACGTGTACGTGCTGCTGCACCCCGAGTCCGAGTGGGTGAGCGGGCGGAGCAAGGCCGCGCTCATCGACGCCATGGCCGCGTCGCTGGCGCGGGTGCCGGGGCTGTCGGTGAACTTCACCCAGCCGATGGCCATGCGGCTCGACGAGGTGGTATCGGGTATCAAGGCGGACGTGGCCGTCAAGGTGTTCGGGCCCGACGCCGCCGCGCTGGAGCGCATCGGCGCGCAGGTCCTCGACGTCATCGAGCGCGTGCCGGGCGCCGCCGACGTGCAGATGGAGGTACTGTCGGGCGCGGTGCAGCTCGAGATTCAGATCGACCGCGATGCCATCGCCCGCTACGGCCTGCACGTCAACGACGTGCAGCAGGTGGTAGAGGTGGCCATCGGCGGGCAGCAGGCCACTGAACTCCTCGACGGCGCGCGGCGCTTCCCCGTCGTGGTGCGCCTGCCCGAAGCGTCGCGCCGCACGCCTGAGGCCATCGCGGCGCTCGTCGTCACCGCGCCCGGCGGCGAGCGCGTGCCGCTCGACCGGCTGGCCAGCATCCGGCTGGCGGCCACGCCCGAGGCAGTGAACCACGAGAACGCGGAGCGCCGCCTGGTGGTGCAGAGCAACGTGCGCGGCCGCGATGTCGGCAGCTTCGTCGCCGAAGCGCAGCGGCGCCTCGCGTCGGCGGTGACCTTGCCTACCGGCTATTACCTGACCTGGGGCGGCCAGTTCGAGAACCAGCAGCGCGCCACGGCCCGACTGGCCGTCGTGGTGCCCCTGTCGCTGGTCATCATCTTTCTGCTGCTGATGGTCACGTTCGGCAAGGTGCGGTGGGCGCTGCTCATCCTGGTCAACGTGCCGTTCGCCACCGTGGGCGGCGTGGCGGCATTGTGGGTTCGCGGGCTCACCCTGAACCTGTCCGCCTCCGTCGGGTTCATCGCGCTCTTCGGCGTGGCCGTCCTCAACGGCGTGGTGATGCTCGCCGCCATCCGCGCGCTGCGCGACGAGCAGGGCCTGGGCGTGCACGAGGCCACGATGGCCGGTGCCGCTTCGCGCCTCAAGCCCGTGCTAATGACGGCGCTGGTGGCCGCCATCGGGTTCATACCGATGGCGCTGTCGCACGGCGCGGGCGCGGAGGTGCAGCGGCCGCTCGCCACCGTCGTCATCGGAGGCATCGTCACTTCGACGCTGCTGACCCTCATCGTACTGCCCACGCTGTACGACATGATGGAGCGGTGGGTCGAGCGACGCGAGGCGCTCGAGGCGTCGGCCGACGCGGGAGCCTAGTCATGCGAATCCTGGTCGTCGAGGACGATCCGGAGATCAGCCGGTTCATCGTGCGCGGGCTCACCGAAGAGCACCACTTCGTGGACCTGGTCGAGGACGGCGCCGCGGCCATCGACATGGCCGCGGCCGAGGAATACGATGCCATCGTGCTCGACTTGATGCTGCCCGGCATCGATGGGTTCGAGGTGTGCCGGCGCATCCGCGCCAGCGGCATCGACACGCCGGTCATCATCGTCACGGCGCGGGACGCGGTCACCGACCGCATCGCCGGGCTGGACGGCGGCGCCGACGACTACCTGGTGAAGCCCTTCGCCTTCGAGGAGCTCCTCGCGCGCCTCCGGGCTCTCGACCGCCGCGGGCGCACGCGTCACCTGACGGGGGCACTCGAGTACGGCCCGGTCGCCGTGGATCCCGTCGCCCACACCGCCACGGTCGGCGGCACCCACCTCACGCTCACCGCCACCGAGTACCGCCTGCTCGAGTTCCTGGTCCGCCGGGCCGAGGCCATCGTCACGCGCGACCAGCTCGCAGAGCACGTGTGGGGCGGCGACTACGACCCGCTCTCGAACAACGCCGACGTCTACGTCGGTTACGTGCGGCGCAAGCTCCAGGCCGTGACGCCCGAGTCGCTCATCCACACCGTGCGGGGGCTCGGCTACATGCTCAAGCGGGAACGGGCCACGTGAAGCTGCCGCGGCGGCGGACGTTCCGGGCGCGCCTTACCTGGCGCTGGACGGTGGCCGTCGGCGTGTTGCTGGGCGCGGGCAACCTCGTGATCTACAGCGGGGCACACGCCTACGTGTACCGCTGGTTCGATCACAACGTGCGCACGGTCGCCGCCACCGAGGCGGCCTCGGCCACCGATGGCCGCGGCGAGATCCACCTGCACGAGGGTCCGTTCGCCCAGCTCGACACGGGAGCTTTCACCGAGAAGCTGGTCCAGATCTTCGACCGCGACGGACGGCTGGTGCTCCAGTCCACGGCGCTCGACGGTCAGGCGCCCGTCGTCCCGCCCGACGTCGTGCGGCAGGCCTTCGAGTACCGCGCGCCTATTCTGTGGTCGTCGGTCGGAGGCCGCCCCGTGCGCCTCACCGTGCTCACGGCGTCTCGGGACAACCGCGAATACGCGGTCGCCGTGGGCCTCTTCGCCGACGATGTCGAGGCGGGACTGGCGTATCTGGCCTGGCTGCTCGGTGCGGTGTGGCTGGCGAGCCTGGGCCTCACCGCGGCCATTGGATACGCGCTGGCCTCACGTGCGCTTGCGCCCGTAGCGCGCATCACCGAGCGCGCGGCATGGATCGCACAGGGCCACTTCGAGGGCCGGCTCGACGCGCCCCAGGTGGACGATGAGGTCGGGCGCATGACGGTGCTGCTCAACTCGATGCTCGATCGGCTGCAGAACGCCGTCGAGGCCAACCGCCGCTTCGCCTCGGACGCGTCGCACGAAATGCGCGGGCCCCTCACCGCCATGGCCGGCGAACTCGACGTGACGCTGCGCCACCCGCGGTCGGCCGAGCGATACGAAGAGACCCTCCGCCACGTCCGCGGCCGGCTGCAGGCCCTCATCACCCTGGCCGAGGACCTGATCCTGCTGGTGCGCGCGCAGGAAGGTTCGCGCGAAATCATCCGGCGCGAGGTCGCGCTCGCCCCCCTGGTGGGCGATGCCTTTCGGCACCTGGACGCAGCGGCCCGGGCGCGGGGCGTAACGCTCAGGCACGACGGCCTCGACGACATTCACCTCTACGCCGATGCGTCGTTGATCGCGCGCGTCGTGGACAACGTCATCGCCAACGCCGTGCACTACAACCGCGACAACGGGTGGGTCGAGGTGACCGCCTCGGTCGAGGAGCCCGCGGCCGGGACGTGGGCCACGCCGATGGTCCGCCTGCAGGTGCGCGATACGGGTTCCGGCATCGCGGCCGAGTACCACGAGCGCATCTTCGAGCGCTTCTACCGCCTCGACCAGTCGCGCGCCCGGCATACGGGCGGCAGCGGCCTGGGCCTGGCGATTTGCCGCGAGGTGCTCGCCCTGCACGGGGGCACGATTGTCATCGGCGGGAGTTCGGCCGCAGGCACCACCGTCGACATCCGCATCCCGGGCCGGCGCGCCGACGTCCTCGAGCCGCGCGGCGACCCCTGGCCCACGTCCGGCGGTGTGCAGCCGCCGCGGCCGCTGGCGTCACCCCCCGAAGCCCGCTGAGGCGGTCGAGCGGCGGCCGCCGGGTTGCTTCCCGCAACTCGTTCTCTCTAAACGTCTTCCAGGGTCTGACAGAAGTATTACAGTCGCGTGGCGCGGCGGCTGATACCTTCGCTCACGCATGGCACACGTCGCCGCCTCACAGATCTACGGCCGCAGGCACTCCCAGGGCATCAACTGGATCACCGTCATCGCGATGACGGGATTCCACATCGGCGCGGTCGCCGCGCTCTTCTTCTTCGACTGGGGCGCCATCGCCGCGATGCTGGTGCTCTGGTACATCTCGGGCAGCTGGGGCATCGGGATGGGGTATCACCGGCTGCTCACGCACCGGGGCTACAAGACGCCGAAGTGGGTGGAGTACTTCCTCACCATCTGCGGCACGCTCGCGCTCGAGGGCGGTCCCATCTTCTGGGTGGCCACGCACCGCATCCATCATCAGAACTCCGACCACGAGGGCGACCCGCACTCGCCGCGCGAAGGCACCTACTGGGCGCACATGGGATGGATCATGACCGGCAAGGCCATGCACCACGACACCCAGATTCTGAAGCGCTACACGCCCGATCTGAGCAAGGATCCCTTTCACGTGGCGCTCACCACCTGGCACTGGGTGCCACAGGTGGTGGTCGGCCTGCTCCTCCTGGCCATCGGCGGCGTACCCTACGTGCTCTGGGGCGTGTTCTTCCGCACGACCTTCGGCCTGCACTGCACCTGGGCCGTGAACTCGGCGACCCACCTGTGGGGCTCGCGCCGCTTCGCCACCCGGGACGACTCGACCAACAACTGGTGGGTGGCGATGCTCACGTGGGGTGAGGGCTGGCACAACAACCACCACGCCCACCCGGTCTCGGCGCGCCATGGGCTCGCCTGGTACGAGATCGACTTCAACTACGCGGGCATCAAGGCGCTCGAATCGCTGGGCCTCGCCTGGGACGTCAAGGTGGCCAAGGTCAACCAGACGCTCGGGGAAGAAGCGGCGTAGCACCGGGATTTCGGTTCCGCCGCCCTCGTCCGTCATTCGGGGCCGGGCCGTCCGTTCGGTGCTACCGTTAGGGAAGCCACCGGCCGGGGGTCCGGCCCCGCGTTCATGTGGCCCACCGTCATGATCCGACGGCAAACCGCCATCATCGTCTTCATCGTGCTGTGCGTGGTCCTCGTGGCGGCAGCCGTGTCGCTCAACGTGGGCTGGGTTCTGGTCAATACCAGCAGCCTGCTGGCGCTGGTCCTCGGCGTGCTCGCCTTCTCGCTCATCATCGCCGGCATCGTGGTGTACACGGTCTTCCTGGTGCGCGAGCTGCGGCGCAACGAGCAGCACGATGCGTTCATCAACGCGGTGACCCACGAGCTCAAGACCCCCATCGCCTCCATCCGGCTCTACCTCGAGACGCTGCAGGCGCACGAGGTGGGGGACGCCCGGCGCCGGGAGTTCTACCAGGTGATGCTGGTCGATACCGAGCGCCTGCAGCACACGGTCGAGCAGGTGCTCAAGGCCGGCGTCGCGGGGCAGCGTCCACGGCTGTCGCACCGGGCCCCGGTGGACGTGACAGCGCTGGCGGCCGAGTGCGTCGAGACCGCGCAGCGGCGGCACCACCTGGCTCCCGACGCCGTGGCGCTGGCCTCGCCCTCGAAGGAGCATCCGCTCATCGTGGAGGGTGACGTGGACGAGCTGCGCACGGCCCTGTCGAACCTGATCGACAACGCGGTGAAGTACTCCCTGAACAACGTGCAGGTCACGGTTGATGTGACGGCGTCCTCACCTGACAGCATCTGGGTACGCGTCCACGACCACGGGGTCGGCATTCCGCGCTCGCAGCTCAAGCGCGTCTTCAACCGCTTCTATCGGTTCCAGTCGCGCGGCTACAAGGTCAAGGGCACCGGCCTGGGTCTCTTCATCGTCCGGTCCATCGCCCGGCAACACGGCGGCCGCGTCTTCGCCGACAGCGAGGGCGAAGGCCAGGGCGCCACCTTCACACTCGAGCTGCCCCGCTCAACGGCGCAGACGATCGCCGCAGAGCCGGTGCCCGGCCTCGGGCACCCGGTGTCCGGCGTCCACTGACGCCTTTCCCAGCCGCCGGGCAGGCCCGTTCCCGACTCCCGCACCCATGCCTCGTATCCTGGTGGTCGAAGACGAAGCGCACATCGCCCACGGGCTGCGCTTCAACCTCGAGGCCGACGGCCACGCGGTCGACGTGAGCGGTGACGGCGACGAGGCGCTGCGCCGCCTGCTGGCCGAGCGCGGGGCCTACGACGCCGTCATTCTCGACGTGATGCTGCCGGGACACGACGGCTTCCAGGTCGTGCGGGCGCTGCGCGACGCGGGCGAGTACGTGCCGGTGCTGATACTCACGGCGCGCGGCCGTCCGGAGGACGTGCTCAAGGGCTTCGAGTCCGGCGCGGACGACTACCTGCCGAAGCCCTTCGAGCTGGCCATCCTGCTGGCGCGCGTGCGGGGGCTGCTCCGTCGCAGCCAGTGGGCGCGCACGGGGCCGCACGAGCCCGACGACGGCAAGGTGCTGCCCTTCCATGGACGGTCGCTCGACCTGACGGCGCTCGAACTGCGCGTCGGCGAGCGCACCTACCAGCTCACCCAGATGGAGTGCGACCTGCTCGCGTACCTGATTCGGAACGCGGGCAAGGCCGTGTCCCGCAAGGCGATTCTCGAGAACGTCTGGGCACTGCACGAGGATACCGATACGCGCGCCATCGACAACTTCGTCGTGCGCCTGCGCCGCTACCTGGAAGACGACCCCACCAAGCCGCGGCTGCTGCTCACCGTCCGGAGCGTGGGCTACAAGATGGCGGCGGCCCAGTCACCCGATTCGGAATAGCAGGAAGACGGTGTGCTGCGTCGGCCGGAAGTTGTCGTCCGACACCACCAGCACGGTGCGGCGGCCGTCGGGGAGCGTCGGACCGAAGGCCATGCCCTCGAAATTGTCGAGCTGCGAGAGCTCGGGCGGAAGAAGGGGGATGAGCGCGTCGAAGTCCAGCAGCAGGGTCTTGGCCACGCCCCGCACGCGTGCGGAGGCGAGGCTGGGAAGGCGCGAGACATCGTCGGCGCCGGCGGCGTCGACGTAGTACAGGTGGCCGGTGTTGCGGGCGGCTGGCGTCTGCGCGCCCCGAAGGCACGCCCGCTCCAGGGTCAGGAACCGCGCGTCGTCGAGGGCCAGCAATTCGGTCAGCCCGTTCTCGCCATCATCGCAGATCGTGTCGAAGCCCGGACGCAACGCCGTGGGCGCGATGGGATAGAGCCACTGCCGGCGGGCGCGCCACCCACCGTCGGCGGCGACGAATTCGACCAGGCGGCCTGGCCCGCCCGCACCGCCCCCGAACGGACGGCCGCGGCGCTCGGTCGCGGTGCGGTCCGCATAGCGCGGCTGCTCGAGACCGGCGATGAGCCGGCCGTCGGGCGTGCGCGTGAGCCCCTCGGCGCCCTGGTTGTCGCGGATGCCGCCGCGGGCCGCTCCGATGTCGAACATGGCCGGCCAATCGTCGATGCGCGTGACGGTCATGGCCGGCGAGAGCGTCAGCAGCGCGACGGGCCACTCCCCCGCCGGCGGCTGTCCGGGAGCACCGGTGGAGCGGTGCCCCTCCTCGACCGCCACGAACGTGCCGTCGGGAAGCGCGGCCACACCCTCGAGATCGGCGGCGGTGACACGGCGCCGATCCACGCCGGCCCCCGCCACCACGGGCTGCACGTCGATTGGGCTGACCGTGAGCCGACCGCCCTCGTAGCGCACTTCGAGCCAGGCGATACGTGAGGGCTGCCGGTCGTCGATCACCGCGAGGTAGCGTCCGGTACGCTCGTCGCGCGCCAGGCTCGAGAAGCTGCCCAGCCGCCGAGGCGCGTCGGTGGGGGGCGGCGGCAGGACGAACGCAGCGAGAAACTCGACCGCGGGCGCCACGGCCGCGCCGGTGACGGCCACCGGCGGACGGGTCGATCGGCACGCGATGCCGGCCGTCAAAACAATCGTCACAATCACCACCGCCCTCGCCGGCAGGCATGGCGGAATCGACGGCGTCTCTGGAACCACCTTTCCCAAGGAGCAGATCATGACACGTGCAGTCCCCGGAGCGGCCGCGCGACCACCATCGGTCATGGGCCGGGCGTGGCCGACGGCGCCGGCCTCGCGCCGGGGCTCAGTCGTAGGGCGAACTTGGCGCGGGCAGCGTGGCAGCGAAGTCGTCGACGAAGCGGCGGGCGTAGGCGTTCACCAGTGCCTGCACCCGCGGGAAGGACGCCGAACGGACGATCAACCCGGCGTGGTGACGCTTGTCGAGCCGCCACACGACTTCCGGATCGGAGTAGGCGTCCAGCGACGGGTGCTCCTGCCGAGCCAGAGTCACCAACAGCCCGGCGTAGTCGGCCCTGGCCGGGCGAACATCGTAGGGCGCCTCGCCGCCGGCCTGTTCGATCCTGGCCCACTCGGCCCACAGACTGAGCCCCGTGGCCGCCTCGACGAGATCGGCAATGTGCGCCCCGCCGACGCGCGCCGAGGTCTCCAGGAACACGAACTGCCCGTCCAATCCGCGGATGTACTCGCTGTGCGATACACCTCGCACGAGCCCGAGCGACGTGAGCACCCGCCGGTTCAGCTCGAGCACGTCGCGGTCGTCCGCCGATCCCCGCTCCACCAGACTCGACGTGAAGACACCGCCGCCGTGCGAAACGTCGAAGGGCGGCGTACCGTAGCGGCTGGCGACGGCGAGCCGCACCTCCCGTTGGTAGACGATGGAGTCGACGTGGTAGACGTCGCCGGCCACGAACGTCTCCAGCAGGTAATGGGATGCGCGTTCGCCCAGTTCGTCGATGGCGGCCCACAACTCGTCCTCGCCGTGAATCTTGCGGATGCCGATGGCGCCCGCCTGCTGCCGGGGCTTCAGGAACCACGGTGGGGCGATGCGGGCGCAGAAGGCGCGGATGCGCTCGTCGTTCAGCACGTGCACGAAGTCGGGAACGGCGATGCCGTCGCCGGCCGCCTTCACCCGCATGGCCAGTTTGTCGCGGAAGTGACGCGTGGTGGTCTCGCCCATTCCCGGCACCCGCAAGTGTTCGCGGAGCGCGGCGGCCTTTTCCAGGTCGAAGTCGTCGAGGGGTACGATGCGGTCGATGGCCTCCCGCCTCGCCAGGTGGCTCACGCCCAGGACGAGATCGTCCAGCTTCCACTGCTTGTTGACGTCGGGGACGTAGAACGTCTCGGCGAGCGCCTCCCGGGGCCACGCCGCGTCCCTGAGGCTCTCCGAGGTGACCAGCAGCACGCGGCAGCCCAACCGGTGCGCTTCGCGGAGGAAGGCGTGCCCCTTGAAGTACGACGCCAGGCAGAGGATCGTCACAAGGGGAATTATCGATGATTGAGGGCCGGCTGGAGCAGGCCATCGTCAGTGCTACGATTCGGTCGTGAAGCTCAAGCTGATCCTTTCTGCACTGGCCGCCGTGATCCTGCTTGCGGGCATCGCCTTGGTTGTCGTCCGCGACGGCGCGCCCGACGAGGCGCCGGCCCGGGCGGTCACCGAGCCGGCCCCGGCGGCGGCCCCGGTCGTGCCCGAACCGGCGCCCGAACCGGCCGAGCCGGCCCCGGCGGCGCCTCCTCCCGCCCGCAAGGCACCCGTCGCACGGAAGGCCGAGCCGGCCGCGCCGCCACCCGCGCCGGCGGCGCCGACGCTGGCAACCATGGTGCTCACCAGTGACGTGCCGGGCGCCTCGGTCTTTCTGGATCGGCAATACGTGGGGACCACGCCACTCAGGCTCGACCGGCTCGAGCCCGGACGGAAGCAAGTGAAGCTCACCGCCGACGGGTACGATGGCATCGAGCGTGCCGTCGATCTCGCCGCCGGCGACAATCCTCTGACGATGCGGTTCCGGGAGGTGCGGCTGAACAAACGCATCGCGGTGGCGCACAAGCACGGCATGGGTAGCTGCGAGGGCACGCTCGTGGCCACCGTGGACGGCCTGACCTACGAAACGTCCAACCGGAACGATGCCTTCAAGCTGCCGTACGCCCAGGTGGAAACCTTCGCCGTGGACTACCTGGAGAAGAACCTGCGCGTGAAGCAGAAGGGCGGCAAGACCTGGAACTTCACCGACAAGGCGGCCGACAACGCGGACGCCCTGTTCGTGTTCCACCGCGAGGTCGAAGCCGCCCGGAAGAAGCTGGCCGAGGGGTACGCCGCGGTGCGGTAGGGCGCATTCGCCGCCAACCGCACCTGTCCGTACCGCTCGGCACCCGTCCGCGATATATTTGATCCCATGAAGCGCATCGCTCTGTTCCTGGCCACCAACCTGGTCATCATCGCCACCCTGACCGTGATCCTCAGCGTCCTGGGGATCGATCGCTACGGCAGCCTGCAGGGCATGTTCATCTTCTGTCTGGTGTGGGGCATGGGCGGCGCGTTCATCTCGCTCCAGATGTCGCGGTTCATCGCCAAGCAGGCGATGGGCGTGCGGCTCGTGGACGGCCGCACCGGTCAGCCGGACCTGGACTGGACGTACGGCACCATCCGGCAGCTCACCGATCGCGCGGGCCTGCCCATGCCGGAAGTGGGTTTCTACGAGTCGCCCGAAGTGAATGCCTTCGCCACCGGGCCCAGCAAGAGCCGGAGCCTCGTGGCCGTGTCCACCGGGCTGCTGCGCACGATGAGCCGAGACGAGGTGGAGGGCGTGCTGGCGCACGAGGTGTCGCACATCCAGAACGGCGACATGGTGACGATGACGCTCATCCAGGGCGTCGTAAACGCCTTCGTCATGTTCTTCGCCCGCGTCATCGCGGGCATCCTGCGCAACGCCACCGACGAGCGGATGTCGGGTATGGTGTATTTCATGATCGTCATGGTCCTGCAGATGGTGCTCGGCATCTTCGGCATGATGATTGTCGCCTGGTTCTCTCGCGCGCGCGAGTTCCGCGCCGACGCCGGCGCCGGCACGCTGGCGGGCCGCGGCAAGATGATCGCCGCACTGCAGCGCCTGCAGCAGAACACGCGGACGATCGAGACCGGCCATCCCGCGCTGGCCACGATGAAGATATCGGGGGCGCGCAGTTGGATGGCGCTGCTCACCACCCACCCGCCGCTCGAAGATCGCATCGCCGCGCTGCAGAACGCGCGCTAGCCGGCCTAGACAACCGACAACGGGGAGACGACCCATGCGTCACGCGGTTCTCGCCACGATCGCCTTCCTCCTCCTCGTCGCCGCGCCCGCGACGGCGCAGCCTGCCAGTCCCGAGACGGCCGCCGTGCGGCGGGCCGTCGAGCAGTTCCTGGACGACCTGGGCCACCGGCACCTCGACGCGCTGCCCGCCCAGTTCGCGCCGAAGGCCACGATGGTCGTGGTGCGGCAGCGGGACGGCCAGTGGACGACGTCCCACCAGACGGCCGACGAGTGGCTGACGGCGCTGAAGGCGCAGACCACGTCCACCGTGTTCCGCGAGCCGCTCACTAGCATCACCGTCCACGTCGAAAGCGGCCGGCTGGCCTTCTTGCGCGCCGACTTCACCGTGGTGGTCGAGGGCGAGGTGCGATCCCACGGCGTCGACTATTTCACGCTCGTCAACGACGCCGGCCGGTGGAAGCTCCTGAATGCGAGCTACACGTCCAACCCGGGCGCCCCCTGATGAACCCGGCCCGCACCCACCGGCCCGCGCACGCCGTGGCCCCCAACTTCTGATCTCTTACACGTGTTCACCGAAACCGTCGAAGCCGAAGGTCACCTGATCGACTCGGGGAACCTCCAGTCGATTCTCACGACCATCGTCGAGCACCCCGCCGAGTACGAGATCGTCCGGTTCGATGTCGGGCGGACCAACGAGTCGCCGTCGCGGCTCGTGCTGAGGCTGCTTGCGTCGACGAACGGCTCGCTGGACAGCCTGCTGGCCAAGCTCTCGGTGTTCGGCTGCTATGTCAAGGGTGCGCCCGACACGGTGCTCCGCACCGCCGACCTGGACGGCACGGCACCCGAGGATTTCTACTCCACGACGAACCACCGCACATCGATTTCCATCGGCGGCCGCTGGCTGGTCGTCGAGCATCAGCGCATGGACGCGGCGATTGTCGTGGAGGGCGGCTCGGCGACGTGCCGGAAGATCCGGGATATCCGGAAGGGCGACCTGGTGGTCTGCGGCATGCAGGGCGTGCGAGTGCAGCCCGACCTGCAATCGCGCGACAAGCCGACCTTTGGGTTCATGAGCAACGAGGTGTCGTCCGAGCGGCGCGTCGAGACCGCCGTGACACGCGTGGCCGAGATGCTCCGCAAGGCCCGCGAGCAGGGCGGCCGTATCGCGTTCGTGGCCGGCCCCGTGGTCGTGCACACCGGCGGTGGCGAATACTTCTGCGAGCTGGTTCGGAGCGGCTACGTGCAGGTGCTGCTGGCGGGCAATGCCCTGGCCGTCCACGACGTCGAAGTGGCGCTGTCGGGCACGTCGCTCGGCATCGACCTCAATTCGGGCCACCCGGTCGAACACGGGCACCGCAACCACATGCGCGCCATCAACGCCATCCGCCGCGCCGGCGGCGTCGGCCGCGCCGTCGAGTCGGGCCTGCTGACCACCGGCATCCTGCACGCCTGTCACACGTTCGGCGTCCCGTACGTCCTGGCCGGCTCCATTCGCGACGACGGCCCGCTGCCCGAGACGTTGATGGACCTGGTGGCGGCGCAGGACGCGTACGCCGCGGCGCTCGACGGCGTGGACGTCGTCGTCATGCTGTCGTCGATGTTGCACAGCATCGGCGTGGGCAACATGCTGCCGTCCTGGGTCAAGGTGGTGTGCGTGGACATCAACCCGGCCGTCGTGACCAAGCTGTCGGACCGGGGATCCACCCAGACCGTGGGAATCGTGACCGACGTGGGGCTGTTCCTGCACCAGTTGGCTACCGCGTTGAGAGCGTGACACGAAGGACACGAGGCCAGCCATGTACACGACATTGATCACGGTCCCCGATCTGTCCAAACATCTCGGCGACCCGCGCTGGGTCGTCATCGACTGCCGCTTCGACTTGTCGAACCCGGAGTGGGGCGAGGAGCAATACGCGATCGGGCACATCCCCGGTGCGCGTTACGCGCACCTCGACCGCGACCTCTCCGGCACGAAGACCGGCACGAACGGTCGGCATCCGCTGCCGACGGTGGACGAGATGGTTTCGCGCTTCGGCGCCATGGGGGTGGGCCCCGCGACCCAGGTGGTGGCCTACGATGCCGATTCTGGTGTGTACGCCGCGCGCCTCTGGTGGATGCTGCGCTTCATGGGCCACAGCGCCGCAGCCGTGCTCGACGGGGGCCTGGCGCGCTGGGTGGCCGGGAGCGGCCTGCTCCAGCCTGGCCGGGTCACGCCCACACCCACCGAGTTCCAGGCCGCGCCGCGCACCGACTGGCGGCTGAGCGTCGACGACACTGCCCGCGCGCGCGACAGCCTGCTGGTGGACGCCCGCTCCCCGGAGCGGTTCCGCGGCATCAACGAGACGCTGGACAAGGTGGGCGGCCACATCCCCGGCGCTCGCAACTACTTCTTCCAGCAGAACCTGGCCGACGACCAGACGTTCAAGCCGGCGGCCACGCTGCGCGACCAGTGGGACGCGGTGCTCCAGGGACGCCGTCCGGATGAGGTGGTGATGTACTGCGGCTCGGGCGTAACGGCCTGCCACAACCTGCTGGCCATGGAGGTGGCCGGATTGCCCGGATCCCGACTGTTTCCGGGGTCGTGGAGCGAATGGAGCGCCGACCCGCGCCGACCGGTGGAAACCTGAGATCACTGCAACGGCGGTGTCACCATCGCTCGCGTCCCGGGCGCCATCAGTTCAGGCTTCCCGATACGGTACGTCGGTCAACCGATCGCCCGTCCGCATGTCCTCCTCGAGCAGCGCCAGCAGGGCCCGGGCCACGGGTCCCGGCCGGCCGTTGCCGATCGGTTGATCGTCCCAGGCCACAATCGGGGCGACCTTGACGGAGCTTCCGAGCAGCAGCATCTCGCGAGCGGCGTGCGCCTGGTCGCGGGAAATGTCGCTCACCTCGATGCCGGCAATCAGGCCGCGGGCCTGCAGGGCGGGCGCCAGGTCCAGCGCGCGGTGGGACGTGCAGCCCGACAGGATGTGGTCGAAGCGAGGATGCCGCAGGATACCGTCCGCCGTGACGAAGGCGACGTTCATGTTCGAGCTCTCGCCCACGTGGCCCGCCGCATCGAGGAAGACGCCGTTGTCGAAGCCCTGCTCCTTCGCCTCCATCTGCATGAGGACATTCGGCAGGTAGTTGGTGCTCTTCGTGGTGGCGTACAGCGACGGCTTGATGGGATAGCTCGTCGTCATCACCCGGAGGCCTTCGGAGTACCAGCGCTCCGGATAGACGAGGCCCGGGAACACCATCACGAAGAACCCTGGTTCGGCACCCGCTGCGGGGCTCAGCTCGAGGCTCCCGGGACCGGAGGAGATCCAGTACCGGATGGCGCCGTCGCGCCGTCCGCTGGCCGCCGTCGTGCGAATGATGATCTCGCGCATCTGGTCGCGCGTCCCGGGCAGGCGCAGCCGCGAGTGCTCGGCCGAGCGGAGGAAGCGGTCCAGGTGGGCGTCCAGGTCGTAGAGCCGGCCGTTCACCAGACCGGCGGTGTCGAAGATGCCGTGTCCGCGGTGCACGATATGGTCGTCGAATGGGAGGACCATCAGCGCCGGGTCGGTGACGATGCCACCGAGTTGGCTGGAGTAGAACGCGGAGTACTTGACGGGCTGCTTCGCGCGGAGATCATGCAGGGCGGCGAGGGCGGCGCTGGCGTCGAGCAGGCGGAGAGGGCTGGTCGTATCGGCCATGACAGCCTCTCACTCTAACATCGAGCGGGCGGACTCGCCTCGTGCCCACGACCCGAGCCGCCCGACGCGCTACCAGCGCAGGAGCCGGGTGACCTTGACGATGAAGGAACGGTTGCTGATACCGGGGAAACCCCGTGACAGCGTGTCGCGCCCGTCGCTGTAGACGATGAAGAGCTCGCTACCGGGGGTGTACTCCCACCGGAAGCGCGCGTTGGTGCTGAGCGTATTGCTGGCGGACTGATACTGCGCTAGCACCGAGAAGAACCGTCGGTTGCTCATCGTCCAGGTGAAGCGGCTGGCGAAGAGCTTGGTGGTGAAATCGCCCCACGGCAGTTCGGCCCGGTTCCAGGACACATGGGGCTCCACCAGCAGCGTGGGCCCAATCTCGACCCGGCCGCGCCAGCCGACCTCGGCCAGCGTTCCGCCGAAGAATCCCCCGTAGTTGAAGTTGAGTCCTCCGTTGATCGATCGCTGGGGGCCGAAAAAATAGCTGACACGTCCCTGCGTAGACGAGTAGTCGTCCACGGGCACCACGACGCCGCTGCCCACCTCGAAGGGCTCGACGAGCCCCTCGAAGCTGCGCGTCACCTCCAGGCTCAGGAAGTCGCCGCTGTTGAGCTCGAAGCGGGTGGAGGCCTGCGCCTCCCGCGTCTCGAGCTTGCGACCCGGGCCGGTGATGTAGTCGAGGCTGACCTCGTAGGAGATCTTCCGGAAGGGCGATGGCTGCGTGGGCCGTGGGCTGAAGCGCAGTTGCGCGTAGGACCGGCGGAACGCCTCGCGGCGCAGGAAGCCCACCTCGGGGTTGAAGTCCTCGCCGACGCTCAGGTACTCGGCCTGCACACCGTAGCGGTCGTGATTCCAGTCGTAGCGGCCGCGGTAGCTGCTCTGGTCGCCGGTCTTTCCCGGCGTATCGGTCCGCGCGTAGTAACTGGTGATGTTGACGTTGTCGTACAACTGGAACTGCGCGTCCGCCCCGAACGTGTAGCTGCTGCTGAGGCCGGTGGCCGAGGCGGGATTGCGCGCCGTACCCATGAAACCGACGCGGCTGCGCCGCAAGACGTCGCGCGTCACGCGGAGCACCGAGAAGTTCGAGCCCGCCTTCCCTGCCTCGGGGGTATCGCTCGTCTGCATGTTGAGCGCGCCCACATTGTAGGGACCGGCGCGCCCGAGCAGGCGCCCGCCCGCGAGGATGGGCACGACAGCTTCATCATCGAGGCCGATCCGACGCGAGTAGAAGAGGATGGGCGCGTTGTTGGGGCCGAAGCCCCCGCCCCCGCCACCCCCCCCACCGCCGCCCCCGCCACCACCGGTGCCGCCGAAAGAGAAAACGTCCTGGCCTTCCAGGAAGAAGTCGCGGCGCTCGGGGAAGAACAGGCTGAAGCGCGTCAGGTTGACCTGCGCCTCGTCGTCTTCGACCTGAGCGAAGTCGGTGTTGTAGGTGAAGTCGGCGATGAGGGTTTGCGTGAGACCCCACTTCGCGTCCACGCCCCACTCGGCGTTGCCGTCGTTGTCGATCGCGGGCGAAGCCGTGCGGTTGGTGAGGCTCGAGCCCAGCACGTACGGCTTGATGTCGAGATTGAGGCTGCGCGAGGGCGTTCCCAGCCCGACCATCGTCGCCGTCGATGACGACTTGGAGAGCCCGCGGCGGCCCCAGGACCGGGGAACGGGGTTGAGGTAGGAGACCTCGTTTCGCCACCGGACCATGCGGCGGGCATTGAAGCCCCAGATGCTGGACCCTTCTTTGAAGCGCAGCGAGCGGAATGGCACGACGATTTCGGCCGTCCAGCCGCCGTCGAAGTCCGCGGTGCGGACGTTCCAGACGGGGTTCCAGTTGTTGTTCGCCTGTTCGGCGGTGACCACCCAGTCGAACATCCCCCCTTGCGAATTGGACGACAGGCCGAAGCCGTTGCGGTGATCGTAGAAGGTGTCGAAGAACACCGCGATGTGGTCGTTGTTGTACATGTTGGGGCTGTCGCGCCGCAGGTCGCTGGTCACCCGGCGGCCCGCCTCGCTCTCCCACATGCGCGCGCCCACGTAGACGTTGTCGTTGTCGTAGAAGACCCAGATTTCGGTCTTGTCGCTCGCCGGCTGTCCCTCGACCGGCTCCTGCTGGGTGAAGCCGGACATCGACGGGATGTCGCGATAGGGGGCTTCGTCGAGCGCGCCGTCGATGATGAGGGGCGAGGGCAGCCGCATGGTGCGTACGGTCGCGTTGCCAGACGCGTCGCGGTTGATCACGGCCGGCGGTTCCGGCGGCGGAGGACCCGTGATGACCTCGTCGGCGATCGACAGGCCGCGGCCCGGACCCGCCAGCGCCAGGTCGCTGGCGCCCGAGCCTTGCGCCCAGACCGGCGCGGCACACAGCACGACCCAGAGCAGCGCCCGACAGGTGCTGCGGGTATTGAACCTCGCACTGAACACGATTTTTCTATTGGAACACACTGCTCCGACGTCCCCATGTCTGCAATTGTCACGTGGGCGCGAACGAATGGCGAACGTCAGCCGGCGCGGGTCTCGTGGGGCAAGTGCGATAGCCTACCGGGCATGCCGGGACGACTCGAACAGATCTGGGTCAAGCGCATGAAGGGCGGGCCGATGGACCCGTGCGACGACGGGAGATCCGCGTGGGAGATGAAGTCCACGTAGAGGGCTGACGCCGTGGTCCTATAATCCCCCCATGAAAAAGCTTCTCGCCGGCTGCCTGATCGTTGCCGCGCTGGGTCTGGCGGCCCTGGGCGTGGCCGGCTACTTCGGCTACCGGGCCGTGCGTCCCATGATCGACGGCGCGACGACGTGGGCACAGCAGGCGCGCGAGATGGCGGCGGCCTCGGACCGCATTACGAACAAAACCGACTTCAACGCCCCGGCCGACGGCAAGCTGGACGACGGGCGCGTGCGACGGTTCCTGGCCGTGCAGGAGCGCGTCAAGACGGCACTCGGGCCACGCTGGGCCGAACTCGAGGCCAGGGGGCGCGAGTTCGAGGTGAAGGCCAGAGCCGGAGGGCGTGATCTGTCTCTCACCGAAGTCGGAACCATGCTGTCCGGACTGGGAACGCTGTTGGTCGATGCCCGCCGCACGCAGGTGGACGCGCTCAATGCCGAGGGCTTCTCGTCGGGTGAGTACTCCTGGACGAGGCTCCGTATCTACCAGGCTGCTGGCCTCGAACTGGCCGACGGCGTTGACTGGAGCGCGCTCGAGGGCCTGATCAAGCGGGGCGCCGATCAGGCGAGCGTGAACCCGCCCGAGCTGAAATTGCCGGAGATTCCCGAGGTGAACCGCACGCTGGTCAAGCCACACGTCGAGGCGCTGCAGACCTGGCTGCCGCTCGCGATGCTCGGGTTCTGAGCGGGCGCGAAGGCGCCGGCGCTCGGGCCGAGCCCTGGCGATTGGCCCTTCATGCCACCGCCGGTCTGGCCACGGGCAGCCCCGCGCCCTGCCACCATGCCATACCACCGGCAAGGTTGGCGACGTCGGTGCGGCCCGCGCGTCGCAGCATCGACGCCGCAATGGCCGACCGGGCGCCCGTCTGGCAGTGCAGCACCACCATGCGATCGGTCGGCACATCGTCGAGGCGGTCGGCGAGATAGCCCAGCGGGATGTGCAGGGCGTTGGCGATGTGGCCATCCCGCCACTCGGTGGCGCCCCGCACGTCGACGATCGTCACGTCACGTGCGGTCAGACGGGCCGACAGCTCTCCTGCCGTGATCTGCCTCACGGTACCGAGCGCCGCGCCCCGTTCGGCCGCGCGCTGCACGGCGCGCGCCTCGAAGACCCCGGCCACGCGATCGAGCCCGATGAGCGCGAGCTGCCGCACCAGTTCCACGGTGTTGGCTTCGCTCAGCTCGTCCACGATGAAGTACAAGTCTGCGGAGTACGGCAGCAGCCAGCCAGCCCACGTGATGAACGACCGGTTCAGGGGGATATTGAGCGTGCCCGGCAGGTGCTCGGCCGCATACTCTCCCGACGATCGCGTGTCCACGACGATGGCCTGGCTGGCGAGGAGGTCGGCCAGTTTGCGCTCATCGAGGCGAGGCGGGGCGTGGAAGCCCCCGAGAATGGCCGGGCCCGCCTTGTTCAGGTACTTCATCGTCGCGAAGTAGGTGGGCGGCTCGGGCTGCCCCTCGAGCACGGCGGCTACGAACTGCTCCTCGGTCTTCACCTTGAACGCCCAGTTGAAGCGCCGCTCGTAGCCGAGCGTGCTGTAGGGGACCGCGCTGATGCCCTTGCCGCAGGCCGAGCCGGCGCCATGCCCGGGCCAGATCTGCAGCCACTCCTCGTTCCGGTTGAACGCCTGCAGGCTGCCCCAGAGCGTGCGGGCGCTCTTCTCCATGGTGCCCTTGATGTTGGCGGCTCGTTCGAGCAGGTCGGGCCGCCCGACGTCGCCCACGAAGATGAAGTCACCGGTTGCCGCGGCGATGGGCTTGTCGGCGGCGGCGCCGTCGGTGACGAGGAACGCAATGTGCTCGGGCGTGTGGCCGGGCGTCGCCACCACGTCGATCAGGATGCGGCCCACGGTGATGCGGTCGCCGTGCCGTACGAGCCGCGCTTCGGAGGCGAACTGGTACTTCCAGTCCTGGTCGCCCTCGTCCGACAGGTAGAGGTGCGCGCCGGTTCGCCGGGCCAGTTCGCGGGCGCCGGACAGGAAGTCGGCGTGAATGTGCGTCTCAGTGACGTGCGCGATCGACAGCCCTTCGCGCGCGGCGTCCTCGATGTACCGCTCGACGTCGCGGTTGGGGTCGATGACGATGGCCTCCCCGGTGGCGGCGCAGCCGATCAGATAGCTGGCCTGGGCGATGGTGGGCTCGTAGAAGCGGGACACGATCATCGGTCGGCTCCTGTATCGCTACATAATCATTCAGTAATAGCAAGACGGCTCACGCACGGGCGCCAGCTCGGCCGGTCGGCCCGTAGCCGACGCCTCGATGACCGCCCCGTGTCCCCTATTTCAAGTTGTCGATAGGCACCGGATCGATCGGATCGGCTGGCGCGAACCCGAAGACCTTCCCGTAGAAATACAGCTCCGCTTCGAGGCTCCGGACGATGGTCTCGGCCTGGCGAAAGCCGTGCTGCTCCCCGGCATAGGTGATGTAGGCCACCGGCAACCCCTTCTGCCGGGCGGCGTCGGCCATCATCTGTGACTGGTTCGGCGGGACGACTTTGTCCTCGAGGCCCTGGAAGAGGATGAGCGCGGCCGACAGGCGGTCGGTGAAGTGGATGGGCGATCGTGCGGCGTAGACGTCCTTCGCGGCCGGGTAGGGTCCGACCAGCGAGTCGAGGTAGCGCGACTCGAACTTGTGCGTGTCTCGCGCCAGCACCTCGATGTCGCTGATGCCGTAATAGCTGGCGCCGGCCTTGAAGACGTCATGAAAAGTAAGAGCGGCGAGCGT
>Ga0073904_10000752_pt1 | contig 23453 bp, 25 predicted proteins | sample KloWWTrecipitate_FD_66668 | JGI IMG/M metagenome (GOLD analysis project Ga0073904, IMG submission 66668) | Active sludge microbial communities from Klosterneuburg, Austria, studying microevolution and ecology of nitrifiers - Klosterneuburg... | ecosystem: Engineered > WWTP > Aerobic digester >... | reverse complement strand
TTAATCACAAGTGGTGCTTCGTGTCCGGATGCTTTAGTGGAAGGAGTGATCCATAAACTGATTCAATTTTTCCCTGTTTCTAAATCGATGGATCAATTGAGAGAAGAGTTTCAATAAAAACCCCCTGACAAAATCAGAGGGTTGCTATCTTTCGTTATCCTGTTACTTACCTATACAACAAGTCATAATATTCATGTGCCATACGGTTGCTGTCAAACTGGAAGCGAACATCCTGCATTCCGTTTTTCATTACCTGTCGCCAGGTACTGTAATTCTCGTAGTACAATGGCAGCATTTCATTCTCCAGTATTTCGTATAGTTTATTCAGGTCATACTGATCCTGTTCATGTACAGCCATACTTTCATAATCTGCCATGGGTACTACAAAACCATTATGACCATGATTAATAAACTCTGGTATCCAGCCATCATCTGTGGAAAAATTAACAGCCCCATTCATAGCTGCAGTCATACCACTGGTTCCGGATGCTTCCCTGGGCACCCTGGGATTATTGAGCCAGCAATCTGCTGCCTGCTTCATTCTTTTGGACAAACCTAACTCATACCCAATTAAAACAGCGACATTTTTATACCCTTTGCTGAGATGAACCAATTGGTTGAACTCACTGATTGCAGGATGATCAACCGGGTAAGGTTTTCCAGCCCAGATGATCTGTACGGGATATTTTTTGCTATTTATGAGCTTTTCAAATCGCTCTTCAGCAGTTGTAATAAGCCCTGCTCTTTTATAACCGGCAAATCTCCTTGCCCAAACAATAGTGAAAACTTCAGGATCGAATATCTTACCGGTTTGATCTGCGACAATTTCAAAAGCCCTTTTCTTCAAATATTTTTTCCTGTCATCAATTCCATAATCATCGCCGGCCTCCATGAAACGATACAATTGCTTATCCGCCCAATACCTCCAGTTTTGTGCATTTGTTATAGAAATTATCGGGCATATATTTTCATATTTCTCCCACATCGCTCTTGAAACACGGCCATGCAGCTGAGAAACACCATTGGCTAACCTGGCAAAACGTAACGCTGCCAGGGAATGATTGAACTGGTCGCTGTCATTGTCATAAAGCTTTTTAACTTCCTCAACGGACAGGCCGCAGAAATAACTCATCTTATGGCATAAATAAATATCATGTTTTTCATTGCCAGCTTCCTCAGGAGTATGCGTAGTAAAAACAAGACGTTTTTTAACTTCCTGAATATTATTACTGAACTTTTTATAGAGGTAGAATGCAGCTGATAATCCATGGGCCTCGTTCAGGTGATAAAGTTCCGGATTGAAACCCAGTAAATCAACCAGCTTGGCCCCTCCTACTCCCAGTAAAATGAATTGAGCTACTTTAGTCGCCACATTTGCATCATACAAACGATGTGTGATTGTTTGCGATACGTAATCATTCTCTGGCAAATCAGTAGATAATAAAAACAGCGGAGCAGTTTTAAAAGTTTCAGGGTTCAGGTAAAGGGCTTTTACCCACACAGAATGCTCATGTATTGTTATCTGGAACTTAATACCAGTGTCTTCAAGAAAGCTATAGTGCTTTTCATTCCAGGCTACGTCCAGGGTCTGGTCCTGGTTCCTTTCCTGGTCATAATAGCCATATTTCCATAAAATGCCTACACCAATTAAGTTTTGTCGCAATTCATAGGCACTTCTAAGATGTGATCCGGCCAGAAACCCAAGACCACCACTATAAATCTTTAAAGGCTGATGTGTGGCAAACTCCATAGAAAAATAGGCCACTCGCTTACTATAACGTTCATCTACAGGATACGGAACAGAAAATTTGGTAAAACTCATATTGTGTTCTTTTTACACGAAGCTGCAATATAAAACTTAATCCTCAATTAAACTAAAGTGCTCATTATCAGGCAAATTTATCCACACAAAAATGTTAAAAACACAATAAACAAAATTGTAATGAGGGTTTGTAACTCACTTCTTATCAGATTTTTTAGAGGCCGCCTGTTTATTGTTTGATTGAATCGGTTTCACATATTTTTTTCTGGCAAAACTCCCATCAAATGAACAATTTAATCCCCTTCTTGAACCGCAACCTTCCTCTTTCAACGAAACAGAATTAGATGTGAATTTGAATTGCATTACACAGGGGTCCCCATCCTGCCTGTATTCGGCCAAATTTGAACTAATCCATCTCGCCTCTCCTTTTAACTCGCCGGTACATTCGCCATTATTTTTTTCAATGTGAATAAAGAATGTTATGCGGTCACTTTTTCTACCGTCCCGTACAGAAACCAGGTTCATTTTGCCGGAGCTGTAATCAGCTGAGTATTTATTTTTCCTGGGTAATGTATCAATAGGATTAATCAGTTCTGTTACTTTATCCTCTAACGCTTCGGTCATAATAAGCATAAAGTTTCTGGCATCAGCATTCAACACATACACATCTTTCCCTTCACTGATACTGGCATCGGGGTTTTTTCGCTGAACTGTTTTGGTAATAGTGTATTTTCTGTCAATTGTTACAGACTGTGTAGTGGCTTTTTTCTGATCCGGAACAAGAACCGGAATAGAAGCCAGATACTGTTCTTTCTTGTCAAATGCCAAAATAAAAAGGACCTTTTTGGCAGGCGTAACAGTCTTTACAAGCAGGTAAGTTTCTGCTTTGGGTACTGCAGCTTTACCTATTGCGTATATTTTCGGTTTAATCCCCTTACCAAACACTTTTCGCAAAACTGAATCTGGTACAAACTCTGTAAATATTTTGTAGCTGATCAGTAAGGAATCCTTATCCTTTTTATCCAGTATCGTATCTCCTACCTGGTATGAAAGGGAAAGGGGCTGAAAAAATTCTATAAAATCAGATACTTCCACGGGATCTTCACCGGATAATATTGGTTTCTTTTTGGGTTTGCAGCCTGCCAAGAGTAAAGCTCCTAACAACAATAACAGGAATTGTTTTAATACAGCCATAGCGTTCATTAACATGCCGAAAATAAGTGTTTCCCGGGGTTCTGTCAACTTGAAATTTGGCAAAAACAATCAGATATTTTAGATTTGTCTAAATTTATTTTTAGTCATGTTGAATTACACAACCAGTGAAGAGAATTATATAAAAACCATCCTTCATTTGCAAAAACAGGATGGAACAGTAACCACCAACGAACTGGCCAACGAATTAAAGACTAAGCCAGCTTCGGTTACAGATATGATGAAGAAGCTGAAAGCTAAAAAACTTGTCAACTATCAACCCTACCAGGGTTTTCGGCTGAACAGTGAAGGCACCAGGGTAGCGCTAGGTATCATCCGCAGGCACAGATTGTGGGAATATTTTTTAGCGGAAAAACTAAAATTCAGCTGGGATGAAGTACATGAGGTGGCGGAAGACCTGGAACATGTAAGCAACAAAAAATTAATTGATAAGCTTGATGAGTTTCTTGGTTTCCCAAGGACTGACCCACATGGAGACCCCATACCTGATGCCAGTGGCAAGATAGAGATCAGTAAAAAAATATGCCTTACAGAATTAAAGCTTAGTTCACCGGCAGTTGTAATCAGTGTCAGCGATCAATCCAGTGAAATCCTGGAATTACTTGAACATAAAAAAATCGCAATAGGTACAAGACTGGAAATAAAAAAGAGATTTGAATTTGACAACTCAATGGAAATACGAATTGGCCGCCAACCCGTATTTACCATCAGCGAACAGTTGGCAAAAAATATTTTCGTACAGAGTAATTCATAAAATATGGAAGCTATTGAAAAATTTTTTATTGAAATAGGGCCGGTTTGGTCAGCATTACTGGCTACAACATTTACATGGTTTGTTACAGCACTCGGAGCCTCTCTTGTTTTTTTCTTTAAAACACTTAGCCGTGGAGTACTGGACCCCATGCTGGGGTTCACTGGTGGTGTTATGGTTGCGGCAAGTTTTTGGTCACTATTGAATCCCGCCATTGAGATTTCAGAGAAGCTGTATCCATCCATGAGCTGGATGCCGGCAGCAGTTGGCTTTTTATTGGGAGCCCTTTTTATTTTCTTCCTGGATAAAGTTACACCACACCTTCACCTGAATTTTGGTGTTGAAGAAACAGAGGGGGTAAGAACCAAATTGCATAAAACAACATTATTAATTCTTGCTATTACACTACATAATATACCTGAAGGATTAGCGGTAGGTGTATTATTTGGTGCTGCAGCAATAGGTATGGAAGACGCTTCAATATCTGGTGCTATCACTTTGGCAATTGGTATTGGTATTCAGAATTTTCCAGAAGGTATTGCTGTTTCTATGCCGCTGAGAAGACATGGTGTAACCCGTTTAAAAAGCTTTTGGTACGGCCAGCTTTCAGCCATTGTAGAACCTATAGCCGGTGTTGTTGGAGCAATGGCTGTTATATATATGCAACCAGTATTACCATTTGCACTGGCTTTCGCAGCAGGCGCTATGATATTTGTGGTAGTGGAAGAAGTAATTCCCGAAACACAAAGGGACAAGTATACCGACCGTTCTGTACTTGGCTTCATCGGAGGTTTTCTCGTGATGATGATCCTTGATGTAGCGCTTGGATAAAAACTAATTTGCTGAAACTTTATGCGTACGGATAAGGTGTTTGAACCTGCTGAATGTTTCAGGTTTAATATTCAGATACGATGCTAAAAATTTTTGTGGAACCCGTTGCATAAGCTCCGGGTTCTTTGTTACAAAATTCAGGAATCTTTCCCTTGGTGTCATTTTCACCAGTTGTATCTGCCAGCGGTCTTTGATCACCATGGAATAAGTAACGATCAAACGGCCCAGGTGTTCCATTCGCTGTGAAGAAGCGAACATTTTTTCTGCATCATCGTAACTGATAGAAACGACAGTAGTGGGTTCAATTGTTTCAATAAAATAATCTGATGGTTGACGGCTGTGAAAGGACTCCTGGCTCAGCAACATCTGCCCCTCAAATGAGATATGGGTATTAATTTCATGATGATTCTTTTTATAATACTTACGGGCCAGGCCCTTCACAATGAAATTAAAATAGTTCTCGATCTCACCAGCCTTAGTAATTATTTCCTTTTTCCCAAACCGCCTCACTTTACAAATAGGTAAAAGATTCCTGTTAAACTCATCTTCTGTCAGGTCAGTGAATCTTTGTAAATAGTTATAAAATGCCTTGATGGAATCCATACTATGATTATACACCATATAAGTTATAGTTTTTTATTGATTTAAATCAATAATGAAAAAAAGATTCAAAGATGAAATTAGCCCTAGCGGAAATCCTGGCCTATGACATTAGTCACATTCGATAATAATGTAAGTTTGTAGCCCTGATAAGTGACAGGTTCTCAATGTAAACCCAAAATAACCCCCTTATGACACAAAAGATCAAAGTTGCTAACCCGGTAGTAGAACTGGATGGTGACGAAATGACCCGGATAATCTGGAAATTCATCAAAGACAAACTGATACTCCCCTACCTGGAGGTGGATATTAAATATTATGACCTTGGTATTGAATACCGTGACCAGACCGATGACCAGGTAACAATGGATGCCGCCAATGCCATTAAAGAATACGGCGTAGGTATTAAATGTGCCACAATCACACCTGATGAAGCAAGGGTAAAAGAATTCAACCTGAAACAGATGTGGAAGAGCCCCAATGGTACTATCCGGAATATCCTGGACGGAACTGTATTCCGTGAACCGATCGTTATCAGCAATGTCCCAAGACTGGTTACCAACTGGACCGCTCCGATTATTGTTGGCCGGCATGCCTTCGGTGATCAATACAGAGCCACCGATACGGTAATAAAGGGAAAAGGAAAGCTCACTATGACCTTTACCCCGGAAGGTGGTGGCGAGCCTCAAACCTTTGAAGTATTCAACTTTAAAGGTGATGGTGTGGCGATGAGCATGTACAATACTGATGAAAGCATCAAGGGTTTTGCAAGAAGCTGCTTCAATATGGCGCTGAGCAAAAAGTGGCCCTTATATCTGTCTACTAAAAACACCATCCTGAAAAAATATGATGGCCGCTTCAAAGACATTTTTGAAGAGATCTTTCAAAATGAATTTAAAGCTTCTTTTGATGCTGCCGGAATTGTATATGAACACCGCCTAATAGATGATATGGTGGCCAGCGCCTTAAAATGGAATGGCAATTTCGTTTGGGCCTGTAAAAATTATGATGGTGATGTGCAGAGTGATACCGTGGCACAGGGTTTTGGTTCGCTTGGTTTGATGACATCTGTACTGATAACCCCTGATGGAAAGACCATGGAAGCTGAAGCGGCGCATGGTACCGTAACAAGACACTACCGTGACCACCAGGCTGGTAAACCCACCAGCACCAATCCTATCGCAAGTATTTTTGCATGGACAAGAGGTTTAGCTTTTCGTGGCAAATTAGATAGCAATCAGCCGCTTATCGATTTCTGTAATACCCTTGAAAAAGTTTGTATTGAAACTGTAGAAGAAGGTAAAATGACCAAAGACCTTGCCGTATGTATACATGGCAATAAGGTAAAACATGGTGACCATTTTCTCTACACCGAAGAATTTCTTACTGCCATAGATGAGAACCTGAAAAAGAAATTGAAATAAGGAGTTTCTTAAGACTACAACCCGGCCAATAAGCCGGGTTATTTTTTTACACGGTTAATCGTATTTGAAACTTTGCAGAACAACAGTACAGCTCTATAATCTTCGCCAAATACATAAATTCGTTTGCCTAGAAACATTCAATAAATTTTTCATGATGAAAAAAAGACAAGACTATATTTCCTGGGACGAATATTTTATGGGGGTGGCTTTATTATCAGCCAAAAGAAGCAAAGATCCCAGCACACAGGTTGGAGCCTGTATTGTTAATCAAAAAAATAAGATCGTCGGTGCCGGTTATAACGGACTGCCCATTGGCTGCAGCGATGATGAATTTTCATGGGATAAAAAAGGTGAATTCCTCGATACCAAATATCCCTATATCTGCCATGCTGAGCTAAATGCTATCTTAAACAATATAGGAATGGACCTGCAGGGTTGCAAAATATATACGGCCCTGTTCCCTTGCAACGAATGCTCCAAAGCAATTATTCAATCCGGGATAACAGAAGTCATTTACCTGTCTGACAAGTATGAGCAGGATGATATTTTCAAAGCTTCCAGGATCATGCTGGATAAGGCAGGAATTACCTGCAGGAAAGTTGAAACCAGGATCATGAGCCTTGAACTATCATTCAGAGAAACTGATGTGTAAGGTCTCCGCGGTCTAAGATTCCTCCCAAAATAAAAAACCATCCGCCGTAATGACGAATGGTTCAGTGCAATTGTGTTGTATCTTTTAAACCCTGAAGTGAGCAAAAGCCTTGTTGGCTTCAGCCATACGATGGGTATCTTCTTTCTTTTTGAATGCTGCGCCTTCACCTTTACTGGCAGCAACGATCTCGCCGGCTAATTTATCGGCCATGCTGCGGCCATTCCTGTCGCGACTATAACGGATCAGCCATTTGATACTTAAAGAAATCTTTCTGTCAGGACGAACCTCAGAAGGGATCTGGAAAGTGGCCCCACCTATACGGCGGCTGCGAACTTCCACTGCAGGCGATACATTAGCCAAAGCTTTCTTCCAAACTTCATATCCATCTTCGTTGGTTTGTTTTGCTACTTTGTCCAGCGCATCATAAAAAATAATAAAGGCTCCGCTTTTCTTTCCTTCCCACATCAGGTTATTCACGAAACGGGTAACAAGTTTATCATTAAACCTGGGGTCTGGTGCTAAAGGGAGTTTCTTTGCTTGTGCTTTCCGCATGACTTATTCTTGAATTACTTATTAAAATTATTTTTTAGCCTTTTCTTTCTTGGTACCGTATTTAGAACGGCTTTGCTTACGGTCTTTTACACCGGCAGTATCCAGTGAACCACGAACAATATGATAACGAACACCCGGTAAATCTTTTACCCTTCCGCCACGGATAAGAACGATTGAGTGCTCCTGCAGGTTATGACCTTCTCCGGGAATGTATGCAATAACCTCGATTTTGTTGGTTAAACGAACCTTCGCTACTTTACGCAAAGCGGAGTTTGGCTTTTTAGGTGTAGTTGTATATACCCTTGTACATACACCACGGCGCTGCGGACACTGATCCAGTGCCCTTGATTTGCTCTTAGCCCTGATAATTTCTCTTCCTTTTCTTACTAATTGTTGAATTGTAGGCATTCTTGACCCTTATTTTTGGGAGGGCAAAGGTAAAGGCAGACGTCTTAATCTCCAAAAAAATGACGACTGATTTTTCTGGTTTTGAACCTTTTGGGGATAAAATAGCCCCAATTTAAGAATTGAGGCTATTTCCGTTTCACAATCCATTATAAATCAGTGTTTATACAGGCTGCATCCAGCCAAGTTTATCTTCAGCTCTTCCTTCGCGGATATCAGTGAGCCATTTTTTTATTGCCGGAGCCGTTTTCCAGCTATCCACATCAAACTTCATAGAAAAATCTTTGTAACCCAGTTCTTTAATCGGAGATATGGTGGCTGCTGTGCCAGTACCAAATACTTCTTTTAATTCCCCGGCTTTATATGCCGCAATTATTTCATCAATACTTAACTGCCTTTCCTCCACTTTGAGCCCCAGTTCCTGTAATAAGGTTATAACACTTTGTCTTGTCACTCCACCCAGGATAGTTCCCTGTTCAAGTCCTGGTGTAATAGCGGTGTTACCAATGATGAAAAAAACATTCATTGTACCACACTCCTGTACATATTTATGTTCAAAAGGATCCATCCACAATACCTGGTCATACCCCTTCTTTTTAGCTTCAGCAGTGGCATACATAGCAGCACCATAATTACCTGCCGCTTTTGCAAAACCCACACCACCGGTAACTGCCCTTACATATTTCTCTTCCACATAGATACGCATCGGCGCACTATAGTATGGTCCGGATGGGCTCATAATTATCAAAAACTTGTAATTATCTGAAGGACGTACCCCAATCAATTCGTCAGATGAAAACATGAACGGACGGATATATAATGAATGATCCTCTTTAGAAGGTATCCAGTTTTTATCCAGCCCTACTAACTGAAGCATCCCTTCCATAAATAATTCTTCGGGTACAGCCGGCATCTGCATTCGGTCTGCAGATATATTAAACCGCTTAAAATTATCATGCGGACGGAATATGTATGCATTACCTTCCTTGTCTTTGTAAGCTTTAATGCCCTCAAAAATAGCCTGCCCATAATGTAAAGCGGCTGTTGATGGGCTTAGTAATAAGGGCTGATAGGGCTTAATTTCTGCATTTTTCCACTCACCATTTTCAAAATCTGCCTCCAGCATGTGGTCGGTAAAATATTTTCCAAAAGGAAGATTATCAAGATTCAAATCCTGTAATTTGCTCCTTTCTGCTTTTGTGATTGCAATATCCATAGCTGCTACCATAAAACTTTATTTTTGAAAGGCCAAAGAAACGAAAAAAAACTAACACCTATTAGTACAATTATCAATAATCTCATGGATTTAAATCATATAAAATTACCTGCCACAGTTATAGCTGATTTGTATAAATCTTCCCTTGTTGAAAGGGAAGAAAATCTCACAAAAAAGGAAGCTCCTGCAACCCTACCAAAACAGGAAATTCGACCAGCTAATACAGAAATTGAAGTAAAAAGCTGGAAATCATTGGGCAATAATCTGAAACATATTATGGTTATTGTAAACAAAACGGATGTTATTTATCTTCCGGATAATGAGCTGATTTTTCTTACCGGTATCCTGGCCGCCTGCAAGTTGAATATTAGTGATGTAGCTATCTTTAACCTGGGCAATCATCCGGGCACTACCTATAAAGATCTCGTCAGTTATTTCAAAAGTAAAAATGTATTCCTTTTTGGGGTGGAGCCTGTTGATTTTGGCCTGCCAATGAATTTCCCCCATTTCCAACAACAAAAATTTACAGGCATTACATTTCTTTTTTCTCCTTCTCTGAATGAGCTGGAAAATGACAAACTCCTGAAAAGTAAACTTTGGATTTGTCTCAAACAGATTTTCAATATCTAAAACTATGTTTTGTTATGAAGTTGATCTTTGCAACCAATAATCAGCACAAAATAGATGAGATCCGTTCAGTACTGGGCAAAAAAATTGAAATAATTACGCTTAAAGAAGCAGGAATAAACATTGACATTCCAGAACCGTATAAAACACTGGAAGAAAATGCCTCCGGTAAATCGAAAACCATTTTTGATATAACAGCTACCAATTGTTTCAGCGAAGACACTGGTCTGGAAGTGAATGAGCTGAATGGAGAACCCGGAGTTAAAAGTGCCCGGTATGCCGGAGAAGGCCGGTCTTTTGATGCCAATATTGAAAAGCTTTTAAGTAATTTGTCGGGTAAATCAGATCGTACCGCCAGGTTCAGAACCGTTATATCATTGTTAATTGATGGAACTGAAACTTTATTTGAAGGTATTTGTGAGGGCCGGATAATTGAGAAAAAAAGGGGGCTGCAGGGCTTTGGCTATGATCCGGTATTTATTCCGACAGGTTCCGATAAAACTTTTGCAGAAATGGACATAGTAGAAAAGAACCGATTCAGCCATCGAAAGAAAGCTACCGAAAAATTGGTAGCATTTTTGAATACTATATAAACAAACCACTGATTTTGACACCTGAACGCAACCAAAATATCTCCGAAAACGACCTTATTAATGGATGCATGGAAGACAACCGGCGAATGCAGGAAGAAATGTATCGCCGTTTCTCTCCCCGGATGTATGCGGTTTGCCTGCGTTATGCGGGCAACGCCGAAGAAGCCGAAGATATATTACAGGAAGGATTTATTAAGGTCTTTAAAAAACTGGACAGTTTCCGGAGGGAGGGTTCCTTTGAAGGTTGGGTTCGCCGCATTTTTGTGAACACTGCAATCGAACATTTTCGCCGCAAGCGCTACCTGATGCCGGTTACAGAAAAAGAAGAAAATATAATTGAAGGAAAATATACATCTGTACTGGATGAACTGGGGGCAAAAGACATCATGGCATTGATCCAGAAACTATCTCCCGGGTATCGTACAGTTTTTAATATGTATGTGGTGGAAGGATACACACACAAAGAAATAGCCGAAATGCTTGGCATCAGTGAAGGAACCAGTAAATCACAACTGTCAAGGGCCAAAGTGATATTGCAGGATATGGTTAGAACATATATTGATACACAAAGAGGCATAAGTACAAAGTAATGAACAGGAGTTTGCGAGATAAGATGTATAACTATGAGGCAACGCCTCCAGCCGGAGTATGGAATGGAATTGAGGCTGAGTTGAACGAGGCTATGACCACCAATAAATTATCGGCAAAAATGTACGGAATCGAGTTAGCCCCTCCAGCAATGGCATGGAACAATATAGCTGCTCAATTGGACGAAACAACTTTATCAAATAAATTATATAATGCAGAGGCAATCCCCCCTAGGGCAGTATGGGATAAAATTGAGTCTTTACTTATACTTAATGACGATACAAGGGTTAATCAAAAAAGAAAATTATATCCTGCTCTTCGTTATGCTGCAGCAGCAATTGTGATCGGTTTTGTAGTTTTTGGCGCTGTGCGGTTAGCACAACCCAATAAAAGTGAAGGGGATGTAGTAATGAAAGAAACTGTCATTCCTGAAAATTATAATACAGAAGCATCGGCTACAAAGGATGAGATACATAAACTAATTAATAATATTATTGCCGACAATGATGAAGCCAGGAATGATGCGGCACTGGAAGCCAGTAAAAAAACTTATGCCAGGCTTGATATACCTTCCCGGAGCATAGCAAAAGAAGTTTCCAATTTCTATTTTGCTTCGAACAACATTTTAACTCCCGGTACAAGAGGGTTAGATATAGAAGACACTGCTCCGCAGGCAAACTCACCAACCGACCGCTATATAACATTGATGACACCAGAAGGGAATATTATACGTATGTCAAAAAAGCTGGGCGACTTAGTATGCTGTATTTCCGGTGAAACAGATGACCCGCAATGCAAAGACCAGCTTAAAAAATGGAGAGAAAAAATCGTTGCTTCCCCACTAGGTCACTCTTCCGAAAGTTTCATGGACATCCTAAATCTTATTAATTCCTTACAGGATAATAATTACCAATAATTCCTGTTTTCCTAATTTTATTGCAAACAAATCTAATGGCAAGAATAAAAATTGATATACCGGTATCTTTTTCTTTTTCATGTGAAATTCCGGTTCGAATTACAGATATCAACTACGGGGGCCATGTTGGGAATGACACTGTGTTAACAATTATTCACGAAGCAAGAATGCAGTTTCTCGGTAATTCAAATTACACTGAAATGAACTTTGCCGGTGCTGGATTGATCATGGCGGATGCAGGAATTGAATTTAAAAGTGAGTTGTTTTATGGAGATGTGGTGAGAGTTTTTGTAACAGCCGGTGAAGTTTCAAAGATCGGATTCGATCTCTACTACAAATTAGAAAAACTGGTCGATGATAAAAAGGTGCTGGTTGCTGTGGCAAAGACAGGAATGATTTGCTATGATTACAGCAAAAAGAAGATCATACCGGTACCTGATAAAGCAAGGGAAATCCTGAACAGGTAATTCAGCTGTTCCATATTCTCCAGCTTTCTTCGGCCTGTAATAGCAGCATCTCCTCACCGGTCTTTACTGCCGCACCCCTTGCCTCTCCCTTACGAAGAAATAATGTCATTGCGGGGTTATAAACCAAATCATATAGCAAATGTCTGTCTGATATGAATTGGTATGGGATTTCCGGGCAGGTATCTGTATCCGGGTACATTCCAAGAGGTGTTGTATTAATTATGACAGTATTATCTATAATAATTTCAGCATTAATCTCTTTATAGGTAATAGCAGCACCTTCATGTATTTTGCGGCTAACTATTGTGAAGTCAATTCCCAGCCTTTGTAATACAAAAACTACTGCGGCTGCAGCGCCTCCGTTACCCAACACTAACGCTTTCTTATGATATGATCGCAACAATGGTCGTAAACTCTTTTCAAAACCGGTAATATCTGTATTGTATCCAACCAATTTGCCGTTGGTTATATTGATGCAATTACAGGCATCCAGCCCTCTGGGGATATTTGTCTCGTCAAGAAAAGAAAAAACCTGTTTTTTGTATGGTATAGTTACATTCAGACCTTCCAGCTCAGGGTATTCCCGTAACAAAAAAGGTAATTCGTCTATGGTTTTTAGCGGAAACAGATCATATTGGCATTCAGTAATTTCTTCCTGCTCAAACTTTTCTGTAAAATATTTCTTTGAGAAAGAATGAGACAATGGATACCCGATTAATCCAAAGCGCCTCATCAGGCAGTCTCTTTTTTATCAAGGTATAAATTAAATGTATCACCGCGAAGACCAATCCGCATTGCTTCAAGAGGTATCACTTCTGCCGGAGCAATATTGCCGAGGTTGGCATTGCAACCCACTAATTCAATAAAGTATAATTGTTGTGCCTTTTGCGGAGCCTCCCATATAATTTTCTCAGCCGGGATTTGGGTTAATATTTCCTGTACCAACCCTTCCCTCACTTCACCACTGCCACGATAGATACCTACGTTACCTGCTTCACGGGCCTCAGCAATCACATAGGCTGAACCAGCTTCTAATTCGGCTTTCATAAGCTCTATCCATTTGTATGGCGGGATAATATGAGCGGCATCTTTACTTCCCACTTCACTTAGGACCGTTCCATGCTTTGTTAGTTTTTCTATATACCCACATTTTTCAGCATGGGGAATCGTTATGGAACCATCACTGACTTCCATATAGCTGATACCATAATCCTTGCAAACACTTATATAGTCATCAAACTGGTTACGTATAAGAAACGCCTCGAATAAGGTTCCTCCGAAATAAACAGGAACATTAAATGACCGGTACACTTCCAGCTTCTCCCTTAAATTGGGTGTAACAAAAGAGGTACCAAATCCCAATTTTACAATATCAACATGCGGATGTGAAACACTCAGAAAATTTTTAGCTTCTTCAATACTTAAACCCTTATCCATAACCATGGTGAGACCAGACTGACGGGGCTTTTGTTTTCTATCTGGGATCTGGGACAAATTGAAATTCATTGTTGTATTATTTGAATGTAATAACGAATGCGATGGCCGCAAAAATAGGGAAGAATGACCACAGAAATATTGATTTCAGGACAGTACAAATTTCTGGTGATCAGATAGACTTATTTCTTTTAAACCTGGCCAGCATATCCACTACCTGCTGATTTTGAAGAATTGCAGGATTTAACTCAACAAATTTTTTCAAAAGCTTTGGAGTATTTACCATTGCTGAGTCCAATTGCAATAAGGCCTCCTTTGTCTTACCCATTGCAAACAATACAGCTGCTTTATAAAAAATAAACAGAGGTTTACCATTGGTAACATGCAAAGCCGCCTCTGCCTGCAATAAAGCCTCCTCAAGAAAATCTGCTTTATAAAGGCAACGTATCAAGGCTTCCCATCCTCCGGCATTTTTTGGTCGTATGCGTACAACAGTGGAGAAATACTGAATAGCATCCCTGAATAACCCCAGTTGCATCTTGCATTCTCCTGCCAGTAGATTATATTCAGGTTGCAAGCGATGGATCTTCATAGCGGTATCAAGCTGCTTAATACATGCCTGCCATTGTCCTTCATTGTAGTAAGTGCAGGCGATTTTATAAAACAGTTTACTGTCATCCTGCCTCAAATGTGAGGCCTTACGATAATAAAATCTTGCCTGGGCATGATTTCTCATTTTTTCATAGCAATAACCAATAGCCTCAAAAATTACATCTTCCGGCTTGGCCAGTTCATTAACTTTTTCCAACGCCTCAATTGCTTCTTTATACTTCCTCAGGCGGATATAAGCATCGCCCATATTCCGGTAGGCATAATCAAATTTCTCTTCAATCGTAATTGCATATTTATATGCATCAATTGCTTTTTCATACAATTTTAATCCCTGGTAAGCTGCTGCCAGGTTAAACCACGCTAATTCATTGTATGGGAAATCATCTATTATTTTCAGGTGTAGCCTTATACCCTCTTCATTACGACCGGTAAAATCTGTCCAAAAACATATCTTGTATAATGCCTCTTCATTATTCGGGTCGTCATCTAAAATCAGCTTAAGACAATCAAAAACTTTGTCAAAATCCTCGTAATCATCATATACATCAGCTAACTCAAACAACAATTCAATTTTTTCCTCCCCTTCAAAATGGGAAAGGGCTTCCTCAAGCAGCTTAACCGCCTTCTGTTGCTGGTCCAATGCCAGGAAGGCATCAGTTTTTAAAATATAAAGGTTAATGTCGCCACTGTCAAGCAGAGATGCCTGATCCAGTGTATCCAGGGCCTCCTGGTAACGGCGATTTGCCAGTAAAATATCGGCTTTCTTTATCAGCAACATGGCTGAGTAAGGGAATTGTTCGCTTGCAATTTCAGCTGCCTCCATCGCCCTGATCAGGTCTTCTTTCTCCTGGTAATAATCAATTATTTTTTCGAAAGCGTCTTCCTCTATAAAAGAGTGGCTTCGGCCGGTTTTAAGATTCTCAAATTGTTTAAGCAGTTCCTGTATCAGTTCCCTGTCTTCCCGGTATGGATTTTCTTGCATGAATTCCGGTGATTTAGTGAGCAAAAACTTTTAAAGAGCCTGTCCAGACAGCAAAATCCCTTTGCCCCCTGAAATCAATTATTTCCAACAAGTTAAATTAAAAAAATTGGCTGAAAAAGGGGTTAGTTATCCCCAGATGTGCAAAATACCGCAATTTTAGGGCAACCAGTTGTAACAAAATGCCATCTTATGCGTTAATGAAGTATTAAAGTTCTGGATAAACGGTTTTTTTTATACATTTTTTTACCTTTATTTTGTAGAAATGAATCTCTCAAAACTGACCATATTATGGAAAAATAATAGCAGGAAACTAGCTGCCATAATTTTGCTGGCTTGTTCTGGTATGGGAGCATTTGCAACCCTGGGTGACGGCAATAAAAAATCAAACCTTCCTAAAAAATCATTACTCTCCAATAAGACAGTACTGAAACCAGGTTCTTTTTCGCTCCGGTCAGGATATAATTACCGTGGCAGTAATGTTATCAATACTGAAAACGAAAAGAAATATATTAGTTTAAATACAATAGTTACCGTTCAAAAAGGTAAAACAACCTTTATTGTTCCTCTTAAGAAAAAAGTTATCCTTAACAATTTGAAAATTGATATTGGTAACCGTCAATTACAAAGGAACTAATTAATTTCTCCCTCCTTTACTTTCCTCATAAGTCATTATTCTGAAACCGGATTTGGGCAAATCAAACTTTGCTTGCTGTACCGGGTTAAAATTAATACTTGATACCGTATAGGTTACCAGCATGCTTCCCAATGTTGCTTCATATTGCATAGCAAGGCCAGGAAGATTCTTGTTCAGGTATTGAAAATCCTTGTTTACAGGTACCAGGTCTTTTGTAAAATATACATTGAAGGTGCTGCCATCTGTAAGTTTACCTATGGCTTTCTGGCATTTATACCCTGCAATTGTTTTATAATCTTCTGCATAGGTGAATGCAATACCCTCATATTTCTTATTAGACTCTTTCCAGTTCTCCTGTGTCATTCTAATCATGTACTTCTGGTCACCGTACTCTTTCAGCACAGTCACATCACCGGTTTTACCATCTACAATAGTAGCCTGTGTACCCAATGAACTTACCATATCAGATCGGCTTAACGCTCCCTTCAGGTAAATAACACTGGTCGCTCCATCAAGCAAATCAGCAGCCTGTGGTGTTTTATTACTGGTATTTATCACAATATCATAAGAGATAGTAGCTTCTGTCAAACGTCTTTGTGCCTGCATTTCAAAAGAAACCACCAGCAAGAAAACAGCTATAAATACGATGTATATCTTTTTCATTTTAGTTGAACTATTAGTATATAATAAAAGACGTGCCAATTTAGCCAATAAGTTGCTTAAATAGAAAAACCGGGTGGCCAAAGGCAGTTCCCGGTTCTTCTTAAGACTATTTTAACTAAAAATCAGCGTTTGTTCTTTTGCTGCATTTCTTTCATCTTTTTCTGCTGATCCTGCATTTGCTCCATCCGCTCCTGCCACTTGGATTTGGTCTTGGGCTTCTTGCGATTTTCCTGGATTTTGGCCAAAATCTTATCATGGTCAATTATATAATTCTGAATTACAAACTGCAGGGCCAGTGTAACTACGTTTGAGACAGTATAATACCAGGTCAAAGCTGAAGGAAGCTTATTAAAAAAGAACAATAGAAATACCGGGAAAATGTATGGCAGGTATTTCATTACGGGATTGTTCTGATCCGGTGTCATACTCATACTGTATACAGAAATAAGGAAACTCGTAGCTGCTGCAGTGACGTTAAATAAACTAAGGTGGTCGCCCAACAATGGAATGTTAAAGCCAAATTTGATTGGTGCGTCATATGCAGAAAGGTCATTCGCCCATAAAAACTCTGCCCCTCTTAAACTCACTTCTGAGTTAAAGAAACTAAATAAGGCAAAGAAAATAGGGATTTGCAATAAAGCCGGAATACAACCACCCAAAGGATTTACACCAGCTTCACGGAAAAGCTTCATCTGTTCCATACTGATAGCCTGCTTGTCCTCGCCGAACTTGTCTTTAAGTTTGGCAATCTCCGGACGAAGTGCTTTCATCTTGGCCCCGCTCAAATAACTTGAATAAGTAAGTGGAGAAATAAGCAGCCGTATGAATAAAGTAAGTAACGCAATGGCAAGACCAAGGCTGGTACCACTAAGATTCCTCATAAAATCAAAAATCGGGAGAATGACAAACCTGTTTAACGGCCGAACGAAGGCATACATACCCTGGCCCAGGTTTACAAGTTTTTCCAGATTCAGATCATACTTTTTAAGAATATGATAATCTGATGGGCCATAATAGATACTAAATCCGGTACTTGATGTGGAAGCTACGGGTAACTGCACTTTCATGTTGGCGGTGGAACGCACTAATATCTTTGCACTATCCGGTGGCACCGTCCATTCCATTTTACCATTGGTGAAATTATCCTTTGCTATTAATGATGTGAAAAAGAAACGTTGCCGGACACCCACCCATTTCACTGATTCATCAAAGTCCTTACTGCTTCTATTACCAACAGTATAATAGTCAAAACTACCATCTTTAACAAACCCAACCTGTGTATTTTGTTTTTCAAAGTCAATGTCAGATTCCTGTTGAGCTGCTGCATACTGCCATGACAGATTCATGGAGCCTTGTGTTAATAACTTGTCTGCACCTACCAATTCTACATTAAAATCAATCATGTAGTCCTTTGGCTTGATAGTAAACTTGTGAGTAATGGAGGAGGAAGCCGTACTATCTGAAGATTTTAATATAAACCAGATGCTTTTACTCCCATCAGCGTTTTTTGCAGAATCAATGCCTGTAAAATATAAATCAGCCGTTTGGGCTGTTTGATTTGTGGCAGTATTAATAGTATAACCGAGCCTGTCAAAATCTGTTGCGGCGAGTTGAAGTAAGTTGCTGTCCTGGCCCTTGAAATCTTTGAGTTCCACCCTCTTCACCTGCCCGCCTTTGCTGGTAAAAGTCAGTTTCAGGTATTCATTCTCAGTATAAACCAGTTGCTCCGTTCCATTCGCTGCATCCCTGAAACTGCCTGCACTGGCAATACGTTTCATCGTATCAGCCCTGGCAGAGTCAATTTTTTGTGCTAGTTTATCCTCAGGTGGTATATTAGCTTTTGCAATTGAATCCTTAACAAACTCTTCCTTAGCCTTTTGTTTGCGGTAAGCAGATTGTTCCTGGTTGGTGTAATAAAAATAGCCAAAGAAAAGTGCAGCCAGTATCACAAAACCAATAACGGTATTACGGTCGAACTTCATTCGTAGTAAGAATTTAAAGACGGCAAAGATAGGGTAAACAGACCGGAGCTCTTTCGTTGAATTTAGAGGGTATTTACTCCGCCACCTGTCCCCTGTATTTAAATCATTTCACTCTGTAAAAGGGGATTTTTAACCTCACTTTTTTTTTCGGCGAATGTTTTGGCAGCTTTTACAAAATGAACAAAAATGGGCTGTGGATTTTCCACTGTACTTTTTAATTCCGGGTGGTATTGTACCCCTACGAAGAAAGGATGATTGGGCAGTTCGATAATCTCCACCAGGCCAGTTCCGGGATTTTTCCCGCTGGCTATCATTCCGGCTTTTTCAAACAGCTCCAGGTATTTATTATTGAACTCCCAGCGGTGACGATGCCTTTCACTGATACTGCTTGCACCATAGATTTTTGAAGCCAGTGAACCTTCTCTTATTTCACAGGGGTAGGAACCCAGTCTCATTGTACCGCCTTTGGAAGTCACTTTTTTCTGTTCTTCCATCAGGTCTATAACCGGTTCTTTTGTATCAGGATTCATTTCTGTGGAATGAGCATCTTTTAATCCCAATACATTCCTCGCAAACTCAATAGCAGCCATTTGCATCCCCAAGCAAATACCGAAAAAAGGCATATTGTTTTCTCTGGCATATTTAACCGCTACTATTTTTCCTTCTACGCCACGATGACCAAAACCGGGTGCTACCAGTAAACCGTCCAGTCCTGCTAATTTTTCACCTACATTATCGTCTGTAATAAATTCGCTATGCACATTTACAATATCCACTTTACACTCATTGATAGCTCCCGCATGAATAAAGGATTCAAGGATAGATTTATAAGCATCCTGTAATTCAATATATTTTCCGATAAGTCCGATTGTCACTTTGCCTTTAGGATATTTTAATTTATCCAAAAACTCTTTCCATTTTGTCAGTTCAGGCTCTTTGTATTCAGTAATATTCATCTTACGCAGCACTATCTTATCCAGCCCTTCCCGCATCATTAATACAGGGACTTCATAGATGGTGGCAGCATCAATTGATTCTATGACAGCTTCTTGCTTTACGTTGCAGAACAAAGCGATTTTTCTTCTTATTTCTGTTGATAATGTTCTTTCAGTACGGCAAACAATCACATCGGGGTGCACCCCTTCCTGGCTTAGCATTCTAACACTGTGCTGTGTAGGCTTGGTCTTTAATTCCTTTGCTGCTTTCAGGTAAGGTATCAGGGTGAGGTGAACAACTACAGAATCTTCCTCCGGTAATTCCCATTGTAACTGGCGAACAGCTTCCACAAAAGGCAAACTTTCTATATCACCAACGGTTCCGCCTATTTCTGTAATTACGATATCATATTCCCCGGTTTGCCCGAGCAATTGCATTCTTCGCTTTATTTCATCTGTAATATGCGGTACTACCTGAACTGTTTTACCTAAATAAGCTCCTTCTCTTTCTTTATTGATGACCGTTTGGTAAATGCGACCTGTGGTTACGTTATTGGCCTGCGAAGTAAAAATGTTAAGGAACCTTTCATAATGCCCAAGATCCAGGTCGGTTTCAGCACCATCCTCCGTAACAAAACATTCGCCATGCTCGTATGGATTCAATGTTCCGGGGTCAACATTAATATAGGGATCAAATTTTTGTATTGTAACCCGCAGCCCCCTTGCCTGTAATAGTTTGGCAAGCGAAGCTGCAATAATGCCCTTTCCAAGAGAAGAAGTAACCCCACCGGTAACAAAGATGTACTTAGCCATTGTATGGTCAGTTTTATTTTTAATAATTCAGGGGAGGAATAAATAAAAACATTGGTTAATTCTGGACACCAGAATTACTCAAAAAAAATGATACCAATAAATTAAAGACTGAAAATTTGCCCCACCCTGTTGACCATCGGAAGTCTGCAATAAGAGAAAAATCCGGGAGGTCGGGTAAAGTTAAAAGAAATTTTCCGGGCATAAAAATTCAATAAAAGGGATGTGGAAAAAAGCCGGTATTTTAGTGAGGAAATAAAACCAACATGAAAAAATCATCACTTCTTGTATTTGTATTGTTGATTACACTCAACCTTTTTTCGCAAAAAACATATATCTGGTGCGGCACCCTGGTTGACGGGGTCTCGGAAGAGCCTAAAAAAAATATGACAATTGTAGTGGAGAAGAATAAGATCATCACTGTTCAGAACGGTTTCACCACAGCCGGGACTTCTGATAAAACAATTGACCTTAAAACCAAAACCGTTACTCCCGGCTGGATAGATATGCATGTGCATATGGAATTTGAAACCAACCCCAACCGCTATGTGGAAGTCTTTACATCAAATCCTGCCGATTATGCTTTTCAATCTGTTAAGTATGCTGAGGTTACATTAATGGCCGGTTTTACTACCGTCAGGGATCTTGGAGGTTCCGGCGTAAATATTTCTTTACGAAATGCCATCAATAAGGGAATAATAAAAGGTCCCCGGGTATACACGGCAGGAAAGTCAATAGCCACAACTGGCGGGCATGCAGATCCAACAAATGGATACAGAAAGGAACTGATGGGTGATCCCGGACCTGCTGAAGGTGTAGCAAACGGAGCAGAAGAATGCCGGCAGGCCGTTAGACAGCGATATAAAGATGGTTCAGACCTTATAAAAATCACCGCAACCGGGGGAGTACTCAGTGTGGCCAAAAGCGGCAAGAACCCACAATTTTTTGAAGATGAAATAGACGCTATCGTGAAGACAGCAAAAGACTACGGTTTTAAAGTGGCCGTTCATGCTCACGGGGAAGAAGGTATGAAAAGAGCTATCAGGGCCGGAGTGAACTCCATTGAGCATGGCACTTTTATGGATGATGAAGCCATTGAATTATTCAAAAAACATGGCACCTGGTATGTACCTACCATCACTGCCGGAAAAGCTGTCGGCGACTCAGCTAAAATTCCGGGTTATTATCCCCCTGTAGTGGTACCAAAAGCTTTAGAGACAGGTCCACAGATTCAAAAAACTTTTGCCAAAGCCTATAAGGCCGGCGTTAAGATCGCTTTCGGAACTGATGCTGGTGTATATAAACATGGAATGAACTGGCTCGAGTTTGGTTATATGATAGAAGCGGGTATGACTCCAATGGATGCCATTAGATCTGCCACAATCAGTGCCGCTGATCTATTGGGTGAAAAAGATAAACTTGGGAGTATAGAAGCCGGTAAACTTGCTGATATCGTTGCAGTTGACGGAGATCCGTTGAAAGATGCAAAGTCCTTTGGTAAAGTAGTGTTTGTGATGAAGGATGGGATGGTCTATAAACAACAATAAACTCAATCCTTCAATATCTTATTATAACTAGCCACCAATCCTCTTATCAATGATGAACTGAAACCCTGGTGTTCCATTTCATTAAGTCCGGCAATAGTACAACCCTTCGGGGTGGTTACTTTATCAATCTCATGTTCCGGGTGAGAGCCCTTCTCTAACAATAATTGTGCTGCTCCTTTAACTGTTTGTGCTGCAATTATTGAAGCGGTGGCCGCATCAAAACCAATCTCAATACCACCCTGTATATTGGCCCGGATATAACGCATGGCATACGCTGTGCCACAAGCACCCAACACTGTGGCGGCATCCATCAGCTTTTCATCTATCATCACTGTTTTTCCCAACTGATCAAACAATTGCTGGGTATAATTTAGTTGTGAAGCCGATGCTCCAGCATGTGACAGGCAGGTCATGCTTTGCTGAATGGCGATAGCCGTATTTGGCATAGCCCTGATAACAGGCACTGGTTTACCGATTGCTTTATGCAATTGCTCGATCCACACACCTGTGATGACAGATATCACAATGTGCTTTTTAGGATTTAATAATGGCTTAATTTCTTTAACAATATCAGCATAGTTATAAGGCTTCACCGCCAGGATGATCACCTCACTGTCACGAACAGCCTTCTTGTTGTCACTATGCACCATACAGCCCCTTTCTGCAAAACGGCTCAATGTTGAAAGATTACGACGGGTAATTGATAATTCAACGGGACGGCTGAATTCACTCAAGATCAATCCATCTGCAATAGATGAACCTAAATTTCCACCACCTATAATTGCAATTTTTTTTGCCATTTATCTTCTTTTGGTAAAGATAAGCATGTACTCAAAATATTATTTGTTTAAACTATACTGATGTATTGCAAAAAAGACTAAACAACCAATAAAAGATCTTATTTTTTCTCGAAAAGCTAAAACCTTTTCCGGCAATTGAGTGTTTAATTGACCAAATAAAAACATATTATGAAAAAGAAATTCTTCTCCCTTTTCACCGCAGTTGTACTTAGCTCATCCATTTTTATCGCCTGTAACAATGAAGCAGAAACAAAAACTGCTGAAGACAGCACAACCGTTTCAAAAGAAGAGCCAATGGCTCCACCGGCTGAAGCCCCAAAAGATATTGTTGATGTAGCCGCTGCGTCTGCTGATCACAGTACATTAGTAGCTGCTGTAAAAGCAGCAGGCCTGGTAGAAACCTTAAAAGGTGCCGGTCCTTTCACTGTATTTGCGCCAACCAATGCTGCTTTTAATGC
>Ga0073904_10000749_pt1 | contig 23461 bp, 20 predicted proteins | sample KloWWTrecipitate_FD_66668 | JGI IMG/M metagenome (GOLD analysis project Ga0073904, IMG submission 66668) | Active sludge microbial communities from Klosterneuburg, Austria, studying microevolution and ecology of nitrifiers - Klosterneuburg... | ecosystem: Engineered > WWTP > Aerobic digester >... | reverse complement strand
GCCACTCGACACCCTGGTGGACGCCGGGGAACTTGCTCCACTGGCGGTCGACCTGTGCAGATTCGACGGGGCGCTGTTGTGCGTGCCGCGGCTGATCGACGTACGCATCATGTGGTCCCGTCTCCCCCATCCGCCCACCACATGGGCGGCGCTGGCAGCCAGCGACGTCACGTTCGGGTTCAGCGGCCGCGAGTCTGGGCTGTTCGGCACCTTCTTCGAGCTGGTCGTCGGAGCCGGTGGCCAGCTCTTCACCGACGACGGTCGCCCCTGCATCGACTCGCCCGAGGCCGTCGCCGCCGTCGAACTGCTCTGCCAGCTGGCTGCCCGTGCGCCCGACGACCTACCCGACTGGCACTACGACCAGGTCGATGCGGCGCTGCTCGACGGCCGCGTCGACGCGGCGGGCATGTGGCCCGGCGCGTGGGGCGCTGTCTGGTCAGCACAGAACGACACTGAGTGTGGATCTGTCGCGACCAGAAGGCTGGAACCGTTCCGCTACCCGGGCGGGTCGCAGCGTTGGGTCAGCTATGCCGGCTGCCACGCGTGGGCGATTCCGACCACGTGCGGCAACATGCCCGCTGCAACCGCCCTACTGACCACGCTGATGGACGCACCTGCCCACTCACTCGATGCACGTGGCGGCAGCGTGTGCGCGCACGTCGGCGCGTTCGCGGCCGTGCAGCCCGTCGACGACACCGATCGCCACCGGTTGCAGATCATCACCGACACGATCGAGCAGGCGATGATCACTTACCCGCCACACCCTCGCTTCCCCGAGGTCGAAGACATCGGCTGGCAGGCCATCCACAACGCGCTCTGCGGCCGAACCTCACCTGCAGCAGCGGTCGCCGACATCCAGCGTCACGCCGAGCGGATTCTCGCCGACACGCCCGGATGATTCGACGGACCCTCAGAGAGGGACGATGACAACCGGAGTATCTCCGCAGGCGGCACGCATGTCCGAGGGATCGCTGGACAACACAGTGACCAGCCCCGCGGCCGATGACCGGACAATGGCGCCGATGTGGGAGTCAGCCACTGATATCGGGTTGCGACCACTGAAGCGAATTGTTGCGGCGAGATCGGCGAGTGGCGCGCAGAGCGCTACATCGGCAACGCCAACCTGATTCGCCAATGCCCAGTCGGCAGCGGTCCTGTCCCAGCCGGCCTCCACTCGAACCGTCGCGGGAACGACGATCGACACTGCAACAGCCCGACGTTTCCTTTGTGCAACCACCTGCAGGTGACTGACCACCTTGCGGTGTTTTGGGCTGGACGCGCTGCGCAGCGCCAATACTGCCTCGTTGTCGAACACGACCAAGTGCGCTGCCTTCGTGACACTCACGCTGACGCCGCCAGCCGCGCTTCGGCCCACAGCACGACGTCGTCGGCGTCGGCATCGGGCCGTACACGAACTATCTCGGCTGCAGCGCGGCGCAACAGTACGGGTTTGCGGGCCAGCGGATGACCGTCGAGTTCAGCTGCGGCGAGCGCGAGGTCGGCCAGCGAGGGCCGCAGCTCCGGATGGTCCGAGTAGTGCTGATCGAGGGCCGCCTGCATCACGATCGCCTCCAGCATGGACCGCAAGGCAGATGCGGTGAGCGCGGTGGTCGAAGGCGCTGCACCCAACTCGGTGACTGCGAGAGAGGCGGCGTCACGCAACGCGGTGGGCAACCTCATCGAGGTGTTGGAAGTCTCGCCATCGGCGTCTGCCAGCAACACGTTGATGCGTTCAATCGCTGCAGCGGCGACCAATCGGCCAGCTGCGAGGTGAATTGGCGGGGTCATGGAGCGACTGTACCACGGGAGCGTGGTACATCGCCTCAGGGTCAGTCGCCGCAGGCGACGGAGAGCACGCCGGCGTCGACGCGGTCGATGGCCGACACCTCCGCATCGTCGATGGCTCTCTGCCAATTGCGCGAGCGCAGCGTGAGCAGACCGAACGAGACGACCAGCAGCGTGGCACCGAAGGCGAATGCAACTCGCAAGCTGGTGGCATCGCCGATGGCGCCGATGAACAGCAGCCCGATGCCGTACGAGATGCCCATGGCAGCCTGCATGATCGACATCACGCGACCACGGCTGGCCGACGGCGCATCGCGCTGGATAATGGCGGACGAGGTGATGAACATGCTGGTCGAGCAGGCACCGACGACCGCGCTGCCGACGATGAGCCACGCCGTGTTGGGCGCCAGTGCGTAGTTCCACAGCGCCAGCGACAACGCGAACACCAGGCGCGCCAGAAGGTACGAGCGCCGATGACGAGCAGCCAACAACGTGATGGCGATGCCACCCAGGATCGCGCCAATGCCTTGCGCAGAGGCGACCGCTCCGGTGAGGCCCGTCCCGCCGCCGAACTCGAGGCTGACGTAGATGGGGATCAACCCCATGAACGGCGCGACCGTGAGGTTGAACATCACGAGCAGCACCACACCGTGCCAGCAACCCGGCGTCGAACGCATGGTGCGCCACCCACCGACCAACTGCCGGCGAACGGACAGCATCTCGTGCGGGTCGGCGCCATGCGGGCGAAACGGGCGACGCACCAATGACACAGCACCGGCCATCACCACGAAACTGAGCGCATTGAAGCCGATCGTCCACGCCGGACCAACGGCGAGGACCAGCACGGAACCCAGCAGCGGGCCGATGATGCGGCCACTGTTCCACGAGTAGACGCCCAGCGAGATGATCGCCATCAACTGGTCGGGCGGCACCAGGTCGGGCTGCATCGCGGCGTAACTGGGTGCCCCGGTGGCACCGGCAGCACTGCCCAACAGGATCAACAGCGTCAGCACCGCCGGGGTGCGCACGCCCATTCCGAGCGCGATGGCAAGCACGATGGTGACCATCGCCTGCATCAGCAGCGCAGTCGCGAACACCTTGCGGCGGTCGTAACGGTCGGCGAGCAAGCCACCCACCGGTGAGGCAATGCCTTGCGGCATGAAGGTGGCCAGCGCCACCAGACCGGTCTGCACCGCGGAGCCCGTGCCAGCGGCAACAAGGCTGCCGACCACGATGAGTTGCACCCACGTGCCCACATCTGAGACCACCGCTGCACCCCACAACAACCTCACCTCGCGGTGACGCAGCGGGGCGAAAGGGTGGTTGCTCACGACAATCAAACGTACCGCTTGCAGACGCAACATTTGCAGCGTTTTCGGTCACACTCGAGGGCGGTGCGGCACCGCCCTCACGGCTATCCTCCGACGCGTGACCTGGCTCGCAGCTGCCGCAGAACTCGACCCGGGCCTGGAGTCGGCGTGCACCTCCACGCCCACCTGGTTCTGTGAGGGAGCGTGGAACCTCACCCACAATCGCCTGGTCGCCCGAGCCGCCGATTGGTTCGTCACCCGTCCGCTCGTCGCGGTCATCGTCGTTGTCGTCGCGTGGATCGTCAACCGCTACCTGCGTCGCGCTGTCGCTGCGTTCGTCACACGCATCTCCACGAGCCGGCAACTGGCCAACGAGGCGATGGCACGGATCGGGTTGGACCGGCTCGACAGTTCGGCGGCGATCGGTGCCCCCGACCAGTCACGGGCAACCACACTCGCCGCAGTGAGCCGTGCGTGTGTGTCGTGGTTCGTCTGGACGATTGCGATTCTCATCGTGCTCGGCGTGTTCAACATCAACCTCGGGCCGCTGCTCGCGGGTGCAGGTATCGCTGGTATCGCTGTCGGCTTCGGGGCGCAGAGCCTGGTTCGCGACTGCATCGCCGGTTTCATGATTCTGATGGAAGACCAGTGCGGCGTCGGCGAGGAGGTCGACATCGGCGAGGCAGTGGGCACCGTCGAGACACTCACGCTGCGAATGATGAGCGTGCGCGGCGCGGACGGAACACTGTGGAACGTGCCCAACGGCGTCATCCAACGAGTCGGCAACCGCACACGCAGTTGGTCGCAGGGCCTCGTCGACATCAGCATCTGGTACGACGGCGACATCGACACCGCTATCGCTGCGGTACAAGAGGGCATTGCCGTCGCGGTCGAGGTTCCCGAGGTCGCCGACGTGCTGCTGGCGCCCCCGACGCTCCTGGGTGTCGAGCGCGTCGACGCCACCGGCACCGTGTTGCGCGTCACCGTGCGCACCCGCCCCGGCAAGCACTGGGCCGCGATGCGCGAGGTGCGGTTGGCCATCCGCCGATCACTGGTCGAGCACAACATTCCGCTGTACCCACCAACGCCCAACCAGCCCACTACCCGATGAGCCGCCGAACATGAACAATGACCTGACCGGCCTGCGGGTGCTTGTCACCGGAGGTGCGTCCGGCATCGGCCGCGCCATTGCCGCTGCCGCGCTCTCCCGCGGCGCGTCAGTCGCCGTACTCGACCTGGATCCCTCCGGCTCGCCCGAAGGAGCCATCGGTTTCGTCGCCGACGTGTCCGACACCGACTCCATCGACCGCGCAGTCGCCGCTGCGGTACAGGCACTCGGTGGCATCGACATCGTGGCGAACAATGCCGGCATCGGCGCGCAGGGCACCGTCGAGGCCAACTCGCTCGACGAGTGGCACCACGTGTTCGACATCAACGTGTTCGGCATGGTGCGCGTGATGAAGGCTGCGCTGCCCCACCTACGCCGATCGGAGCATGCGGCCGTTGTCAACACCTGCTCGATCGCAGCAACCGCCGGCCTGCCCGAGCGAGCGCTGTACAGCGCCACCAAGGGCGCCGTGCTCTCGCTGACATTGGCGATGGCGGCTGACCACCTCCACGAGGGCATCCGGGTGAACTGCGTCAACCCGGGTACCACCGACACGCCGTGGATCGGCCGCCTGTTGGGCAACGCCGACAACCCTGCCGCCGAGCGGGCGGCGTTGGAGGCACGGCAACCGACCGGACGCTTGGTGACCGCCGACGAAGTTGCCGCAGCAGTTCTCTACCTCGCCAGCCCGATGGCCGGCGCGACCACCGGCACCTCGCTGGCGGTGGACGGCGGTATGGCCGGGCTGCGGCTACGGCCGCGTTCCAGCTGACTCGACGATCGCCCGCAGGTGCGGCCATGCGGCAGCAAAGCCGGCGTGCAACGGCAGCGTCTCCACTTCGTCGAGCGGCACCCATGAGACCGCGTCGGTCTCGAAGTTGGCCGAGTGCCCGAACCGCTCACCGACCTCCAACACCACCGTCGTGTACTTCCAGTCGGTAGCGGGCGCGAAGACGTATTCACCGAGCAGGTGATGGTCCGTCGGAATCTCGCCGACCTCTTCGCTGGCCTCACGGATGGCCGCTTCGTACGTGGTCTCGCCCTCGTCCATCGCACCGCCGGCGCAGCTCCAGGTACCACCTTCGTGCGCCCATGCAGAGCGCATCTGCAACATCACTGCTGCGCGACCTTGCGCCGGGCGGACGACGAACACCACACCGGCCGCGCCGAAGACACCCCACCGTGTGTGCCCGTCGGAGCAGCGCATGAAGCCGTCACCCGAACGACGGCTATCGGACATGACGTTCACCAGGCATGACGTTCGACGCTATCCAGTCCGTCGTGCGACAGCCTCAGCCGACGGGTTGTAGGTGGCGGGCAGCGGCACCCATCAACTGCAGGAAGTTGTCGCAGTAGAACGCCTGGCGGACGGCCTCGCTGGCGTCGCCGAGGCTGCGCTCGAACCGCTCGATCGGCCGGCGACCACCCTCGACGTGCGGATAGTCGCTGTTGAACAACATGGTTTCCGGCCCGGCCTGTTCGATGATCCAGCCCACGTCCTCGGTGGGGTACGGGGCGAACTTCATCGAACGACGCACGTAATCGCTCGGTCGCATCTGCAACGACCGCACCCGCTCCTCGTGCTTGCCGAACGCTTCGAACGCGCTCTCCATCTGCCGCATCCAGCTGGGCACCCAGACGGCCCCTTGCTCGATGACACCGATGCGCAACCCGGGGAAGCGATCGAACACACCATCGAAGACCATCGTCGCCAAGGTCTGCATCGGCGGGAATGGAATGGCCATGTAGTCGACCGAGCGGAAGTTCTCCGCGCCACCGTGGAAGTCGGGGGGAATCGGAAGACCGTTGTTGAAGTAGTTGCGATCGATGAGGTCGCCGGTGCCACCCACATGGAACACCACCGGGATGTCGGCCTCCTGCGCGATCGCCCACACGCGGTCGAGCGAACGATGTGTCGGCGAGTGGCCCGCCGGACAGCCGCTGGCGACCAACAGCGCAGCCGCGCCCATCGCCACCGATTCGGTGGCCATGCCAGCGGCCATGTCGAAGTCGGCCAACGGCACGTAACAGGTGGGCAGCAACCGACGGTCCACCGAGCAGAACTCGACCATGCCACGGTTGTGTGCACGAGCGGCGCCGTACGCCAGTTCCATGTCGCCGCTGTGCTCCCAGAGGAACAGCCGACCGTTGTGGAACGTGTTGAACATCAGCTGGCTCTCGAACCCCAACAGGTCGAGCGCTCGTGAGCGGTCGTGCGGCAGGAACGAGCCCGTGGCGGCGAAGTTCTTGCGCAACATGATCTCCGCGGCCTCGACGGATCGATACTCCTCGCTGCCATGGCGAGCGGCAAGCTTCTGAAACGTCACGTGGAGATCAGCCAACTGCTCCTCGACGGAACCCGTCTGCTGTAGTTCGTTGCCGCCGCTGAGGTCCAGCGTGGGAAGCCGGTCGCGAATTTCAGGGTCGGCGTGATCGCGCAGCCACGTGGGTGGCTCCATGATGTGCGCATCGGCGTCGTACACGAGTCGATCGAGCTGGTTGTACGGCATGGCAACCTCCGAGGAGCTGGACCGGGGTACGGTAGCGAGCAGCGATGCTCAATCGTAAACCTCTCGCGTGTGGAGAAGCTCATGGGACTGTTCAGCAAGAAGCCGAAGTCCTCGGCACCTCAAGCCGCCGCCCCTGCGGCGCCACCGCCCACGGCAGCGGCTGCGCCAACGGCCGCCCCGAACAAGCCCGCCACGCCCGCCAAACCCGCCAAGGGCAAGAAGTACTCGGTCGATCCGATGGACTTCCTCGCGCTGCGCAGCGAGATGATGGATCTGCGAGCACGCCTCGACGCCAGCGAACAGGCCAAGGCACTCGTCGAGACGCGCCTCGCCGCGCTCGATGCCACCACCACTGCAATGTCGACTCAACCCCCAGCCGGTGACGACCTGCGCAGCCAGGTCACCGAGCTGCAGGCACAACTCGACACCGTTGCCGAGACAGCTGCCGCGGCGCACGCACACGCCGAGAATGCCGCGGCAAAAGCCGCCGCCGCCGCCACGGTTGCCGCCAACAACGCCGGCGACGCCGTACCGATGACCGCCGGCACCGACCCCGAACTCGTTGCGCGTATCGACGCGCTGGCAGCGAAAGTGGAGACAGCGCCCGCCGCCGACCCTGGGCTCCTCGCACGTCTGGATCAGCTCAGCGCCCGCATTGACAATGCGCCCGACGCTGGGCGTGTCAACGACCTGGAAGTGCGCCTCGGCGAACTGGCGGCCAAGGCCGACCGACCAGCGCCGGCCGCTGTACCGGCCGCCACGACCGGGCCTGACGATGACACCATTGCTCGAATCGATGCGCTCGCAGAGCGAGTTGGCGCGATCGACTCGTTCGGCAGCCAGCTCGCTCAGCTCAACGCCCGGGTGACAGCCCAAGCCGAGTTCGGCGCACAGTTGGGCAGTCTGCGCGACCGCATCAGCGAGCTCAGCAACGAAACCGAGGACCGCCGCGCCGCAGCACTCGCAGCCACCGGTGATGCCGACCTGCGTGACCGGGTCAACTCCATCGCCGACCGCCTCAGCAGCAACGAAGGTATCGCTGCCCAGATCGCACAGTTGGCCGAGCGTGTAGCCACCAACGACACGACCACCCGTCAGGCCACCGAGCAGGTTGCCGCCATCGAACAGCGCCTGAACTCGGTCAGCACCGAGTTGGCCAATCAGGTCAGCGAGCTCGGCCGCGACATCGACGGCCTGGCGGCGCACAGCAACGAGATCGCCAGCGTCGGCGTCAGCGATGACGTCATCGACAGCTTGAAGACCTCACAGGTGAAATTGGCTGCCGAGCAGGCACGCTATGAGATCGCATTCCGCCAGGACCTCGCGGCCCTGGCGGAGCAGGTTCGCCGTCCACGCGGCTGAGCAACTGGCCCGTCAGGTGTCCAGCAGGTCGAGCGCCTGCGCCACCAAGGCCTTCGCTGCGTCGACCTTGACCTGATACGTGCCCAGGTCGCGATCCTTCAACGCTGCATCGGCCTCGTTGAACAGCTTCTCTGCCCGCTGCAGCAGGTCCGACGCCGTCTCGCTACCGGGGTCGGCAGGATCCACGGGAGCAACCGGCGCACCGACCACGTCACCGAGGTCGATCGACAGGCCAGGGAAGAGCTGCGCCAGTGCGACCTCGAGCGAGTCGCCGAAGCCGACTTCGCCGTTGTAGTACGCAACGACGAGCCGAACCTGCGGCTGACCGACGGTCTGCGACTTGACATAGACCGGTCTCGTCCACAACAGCGAACCACCGACCGGGATCATCTGCAGATCGCCATAGACGACGTCGCTACCGGCCAGCGCCAGCCCGGTGACCGCCGGCGAAAAATCTTGATCGGTGGAGATGTTGGCACCGACCACGTTGGGACCTTCCGGAAGGGAACCCGACACCGTGTATGCAGTGAGCCGCCCGCTGCTGTCAGCGGTCATGTAGGCCACCATCTCGCGACGATCGTTCTTGACGCTGAACGGTTGGAATGGCCGGTACAGGCTGAACTGGGCCTCCGCATCGCCCTTGGGATGGAACATCGCGTAGTACGGGTCGAAGCGGGCGGCCTTGCGTTCCACCGGGAAACTGCTGGCGCCGGCATCGACCTCGGCCGTGTCGGCCTCGGGTGTCGTCGTGACAACGGGAGTCTCGGAACTGTTACGGACAGCAACTTGCTCGGGTGCAGCAAGCGCCACCGACCAGGCACCGATGCGATCGAAGAAGTCGTCCTTGCCGAGCCGATACTTCGAGTACGCGGCGGTCTGCAGACGGAACAGCTCCTCGGGGTAGCGGAGGTGGTCGACGAGACCGGCCGGCATCTGATCGCCCGGCGTGAACAGGTCGGGGAACGCCGACTGCCACACTTGCAGCACAGGGTCCGTTGGGTCGTTGATGTACAGCGTGACGCCACCGTCGTACGCGTCCACCACAGCCTTCACGCTGTTGCGGACGTAGTTGAGCGGGAACTTGAGACCGGCGCCGTCGTCGAGCTGCGAGGAGTCGGCGGTCTGGCCGTAGGGATAGCGGCTGCTGGTGGTGTAGCCATCGATGACCCACACGACGCGACCATCGAGAGCGACCGGATACGGGTCGCCGTCAAAGGACAGGAACGGGGCCAGCGCCTGCACCCGTTCGCGCGGGTTGCGGATCATCAGCAGCTGCGAGCTGTCGCCGATCGAGCTGGACCCGATCAGGTTGTAGTCCCACTGGTCGAGAGCGAACGCCAGCTGGCGAACCGACGAGTCCAGCGCGACTCCCTTTTTCCCCTCGTACGCCCCCGCCTCGACACCTGGGCACTGCGATTCACCCACGCTGGTACCCACGATGGAGTAGCCGCTGAGCGCGGGACTGAAGTACATCTGCGGCTGCGTCAGTTTGACGATGTCATCGCGGTACGCCGGATTGCCGCTGGACTCGATCTGCGCGGCCGGCGACATGACCAGGCCGCAACCATGTGTGTTGATGAGGTGCGTACCCTGCCAGGACTTGTTGCCGACCTGATCGAGGTCGAGTTCGCGGGCACCGACAATGACCTGGCGAACGGTGCCGTCCACCAGGTAGCGGTCTGGGTCGAGATCGTTGATGGTCTGGCCCGTGCTGCCGCGGTCGGTCTGGAAACGAGTGACCATCTGGTCATCGGGCTTGATCAATCGAACGTCCTGCAGCGCTGCGATGTTGTTCGTGATGTCGGTGCGGGTGAGGTCGCCGAACGTCACGGCCTGGATCTGGACCTCGTCGATACCCAACGCGTGGCGCGTGGCCTCGATGTTGTAGCCGATGTACTTGGCTTCCTTGTCCTTCTGGTTCGGCGCGACCACCAGCGACTGCACGGCACTGGGGTAGATCACGCCACCCACGAGGGCAACGATCGCCCACAGCGCCGAGGCGACCACGGCCGGTCGCCAACGCTGCGTCTTGAGCGTGCTCAGGTACAGCCCAGCGGTCAGCAGCGCCACCAGGGCGAGCAGCAAGACAGCGGGCAGTTGCGCATTGTCCACCGCGTAGGTGACGCCGCGCACAGCACCGCGGTTGGCGGTGGTCAGCTCGTAGCGCGTGACCCAGTAGTCACCAGCCTTGAGCACCGCCAGCACCGCCAGCAAGACGGCGATGTGCGCCTTGGTGGCCGTGCGCACCTTCGGCTTGGGCGGCTGGATGAGGATGCCGCCGGACAGCACGTGGGTTGCAACGACCAGGACCGTGATGAACAGCACCGCCAGGAACAGCCAGTCCAACACGAACGTGATGAACGGCAGCTTGAACATGTAGAAGCCGACATCGTTGCCGAAGTAGCGGTCCGGGATACCGAACGACTTGCTGTTGCGGAACATCAGCCAGTCCTGCCAGCGGGCGATGGCAGGTGCCGCGAACAGCAACCCGAAGATGATGGCCACACCGAAACGGAACAGCCGCATCCGATGCCCGAAGAACTGATGGAAGCTCTCGACCAATGGATGGGTGTTGGCGGAGAACGTGGTGGGTGCGAGCCGATCGGCGATGATCAGATTGAGCAGCGCCACCACGATGAAGGTGCCGGCGAACATGGCGAACATCGTGAACTTGGCCCCGAGGACACCCCAGAACACATCCGTACGGCCAATGGACTGATGCCAGAGGTACTCCACGTAGAAGCTGGAGATGAATCGAGCTGACAGCAAAAGGCCGACCAGCAGGACGGCCGCAATGATGAGCAGCGCACGACCACGATCGCTGAAGCGACTTGGCTTGCGGGCTCTACGGGGGATATCGGCAGGGTTCCGCACGCGCCGAAGGCTACAGGGGTGCTCGCTGCAGCATGCAGCGGCAGCCTTCGTGCGCCGGCGCACAGACATGATCCGTCGGGAACGGTTGACCCGCGGGGATCGCGCCGGCCAGCGCATTGTCCTCGGCGTCGGGACACGCCGGTCCGTTCGGATCGACCGACCAGCACACAGGCGTACCGGGGGTCAGCGCTACCAGGGCGCCGCGACCAAACGCCATACGGGTGACATCATCGAGATGCTCGTCGATGCGCTGCGTCTTCCATTCGCGATAGATCGCCCGCACCAGGTCGGCCAGTTCGCCGTTGTCGCCATCGCTGTCGGTCACGGCTCTGGCCACACGAACACGAAGCGGGTCGATCACCGTCGTCGCCAACGCGTCGAACGCCGGCTGCAGCGCCTTGGCACGCGTGACCTCGTGGAGGTGGTCGGCCTTGTCGCCACTGTCGACGCTGGCTGCGCCGGCCAATGCCGCAAGGCGCAGCTCGCCTTCGATGGCCGCTGAATAACGCAGCGCGTGTTCTGTGGCCGCTGGCAATAGCACGTCGAATTCTCGCACCGGCTGGGCGCGGCGCAGGATGTGGAGCACGTCATTCTGCTCGTCGGCCAAGACTCGCTTGAGCTTGCGAGCAGCGGCAACGATCAGTGGGGTCAGCTCAGCGTCGCGGCGACCGAACGGTGAATCGTCAGTCTCCCTGACGGGCGCCGGTGCGGCCGGTGACGCCTGGAACACGGACAGTTCCTCGGTCGCGTCGATATCGATGAACACCGCCGACTCAGGCTCGATCGTCCGTGCGTCCGGCGCCGGATCCGCGATGGCGGCGAGGACGATCTTGTCGGCACGGGCGGCGCGAAGACGAGCGAACAGATCCTCGACCGACACCTTGTCCTGGCCGTCTGCCTGGTCGAGTTCTGCCTGGTCGAGTTCTGCAGTCTCGACATCGGCAGGCTCGTCGAACAGAGGAACGACATTGGCCATCGACTGGCCGTCGTCAACTTCGGCGTCGTCACTCTCGACCTCGACGAGTGCATCAACACCGTCGTCCTCGGCAACCTCGTCCTCGGCAACCTCGTCCTCGGCAACTTCCGGCTCGGCAACTTCCGGTTCGGCAACTTCCAGCTCGACGACTTCCAGCTCGACGACTTCCAGCTCGACGACTTCCGGCTCGATGTCGGGCAACGCCTCCAGGTCGGCGATCGCCAACCGCGGGCGTGGCTCGGTCGCGGGCACCATCAACGGCACCGGGCCCGTAGTGGGCGACAGGTTGACGTACTCGCTGGGTTCCCCCAGCGGTGTCAGTTCCGCCATCACGTCGACTGCGGCCAGCCGGGCACGCTCGAACGCGTTCAGCAAACGATCGCGGCCATGCACCAACTGCTCGATCTGTTGCCGCGCAAGCTCCCGACGGCGGGCGAGCTCGCCGAGCACCCGCTCGCGGTAGGCGCGCGCTTCGTTGACCATGTCACGGCCCTGCTGCTTGGCCATCTGCAGCTCTGACTCCGCATCCGAGCTGGCGTCCTGGCGCCGCCGAGACGACTCGATCTCGGCCTCTTCGCGCAATCGTTGCGCCTCGTCGGTGGCCTCACGCAACACACGCGATGCTCCGTCCTCGGCGCGCATCTTGATCTGATTTGCGGCCTCGCGGGCCGTCGAGAGAATGCGGACTGCTTCCTCGCCCAGCATGCGCGTGACAACTTCTTCATCGAGTGCAACACCAGCGCTGGGCGCGGTGCGCTGCGAGGTGCGTAGTTCGCGTTCGAGGAACTTCTCACGTTCTTGCAGTCGCGCCAGTTCGGCCGCAACCATGCGCAGGAACTCGCGAACCTCCTCGGGTTCGTAGCCGCGGCGGACGGTGGAGAAGTTGGCCGTCGACACAGCCGTCGGCGACGAGGGGTCGGGACGTGAGAACGAAATGGCCATCGGCGTAAATGGTAGGTGCGATGGCACTCGAAAGGGTGGCATAGCAACCGGGCGACCACCAGCGAGCCCGGTGAGCGACGGTTACGCGTCGGCGGCCTGTGGCGGGTTGACCAACTTCACCGGGTCGCCGCCGATCCGCACCAACGCCGCCAGCGCTTCCTCGAGCGTCGCAACAGGGATGATCTCGACGTCATCGCCGACAACCTTGCGAGCGGCAGCAATCCTGTCATCGGGACCCTGCTGGTCCTGTGATGTCGGGACGAGGAAGTACTTGACCCCCACCTGCTGCACCGCGGACGCCTTCGAGTTGAGGCCACCGATGGCGCCGACGTTGCCATCGAGGTCGATGGTGCCGGTGACCGCAACGCGCTTGCCGCCCATCAGGTCGCCCTCGGTGAGCTCGTCGATCAAGGTCAGCGTGAACGCGAGGCCCGCCGAGGGGCCGCCGATGCTGTCGGTGTCGATCTCCACATCGAGGCCTTCGGGCAACTTGACGGTGGTGGTGTCGATGGGGCGGAAACCGATGATCGTTCGCGGTGGGTCCTCGCCCGGCGCGAGGATGGTCTCGATCTGGCCGGACATCTTCGTGCCATCACGCTCGAACTCGACGTCGATCTTCGTGCCGGGCTTCACGTCCTCGAGGGCCTTGGGCAGGTCGTCGATGATCGTGATGTCGGCTCCGTTGACCTTCTTCAGCACGTCGCCCGGGTTCAGTAGCTCGTCAGCAGGGCTGTACTTCACACACGCGGTGCCGTCGGCGTTCGGCTCCAGGCACAGCATGTAGTCGACGATCACATCACCCGAGGTGAGCGTGACCGGATAGCCCGCTGCCTTCAAGGCGACATACATGGCACTGTCTTTTGCACTGCGCATCTGGCGCTGACCGGCTTGGATCAGTTGCGCCTGCGACTGGTCGCCGTACTTGTCGCGGTGGCTCCACAGGCGCGTCGCATGGTTGCTCCGGGCAACGAACCAGTCGAGCATGCTGATGTTCGGCTGCGTGATCGTGACGAAGTACACCTGTCCGGCGCTGTTGAACGTGGGTGCACCGGTGATCGACATCCGAGGTTCCACGGGCTCTGCGTCAGCGGGCACCATCGCGAACTCGATGGCTTCGTTCGTGGGCTGAACGCACCGTGGCGGGTCTGAGCTGTCGAACTCGCGACAACGTGCCGTCTCGATGAAAGCCGTGGTCGGGATGAAGCTCACAACCACGGGAGCGGCCGCGAGCGCGAGCCCGAGTCCCGCCAACGGCACGGCCCAGCGTCGGTGAATCGTCCGCGGCGCCCTGACCGCCGGGGCGGGCTCAGGTACCATCTCTTCTTGCGTGAGTATCACTGAAGTCACCACCGCTGCTGGCTGGATTGCCGGTCTCGCCATTGTGGCCTTGATCGCGGCTGGATGGCGCAAGCCTGCCAGAGCGACGGCCGATCCGGCGCGCGCCCGACGACCTTCTTCCGCGCCCGCGGGCGTGGAGGTGAAGGAGGTCAGGGCGCCACTCGCACGCCGCTCACCGTGGTGGAGGCGGCTGTGGTCCATCGCTGCCAGCAGTGTCCTCGCCGTGTGGATCGGTGCGGTGGTGGCTACCGTCATCGGATTCGGCACCGCAGCATTGATCATCACCCTGACGAACATGCTCAAGCAATGAGCGACCAGCAACACCTGCGGGACCTTGTGATCGCCGGCCATCAGGGCAACGAACAGGTCGCTCGCGCTGCGCTGGCGGAAACAGATGCGGTTGCCCGCCAACTCGCTCTCGGTGCACTTGCTCGCATGGACGCACTGACCCCCGTCGACCTGCGGTCCGCGTTCAACGACGCTGACGCGACGGTTCGCCGTCGGGCTGCGACACTTGCCGCAACGTGCCCAGAGGTGTCGGTGCTCGCGCTGCTGGGCGACGTCGAGACATCGGTCGTGGAAGCAGCAGCGTGGGCGGCGGGCGAGCAGGAGGCAGTCGACGACGACGTGCTGACGATGCTGTGCGAGCTGGGAGCCCACGCCGCCGACCCGCTGGTCCGCGAGGCGGCAGTGGCCGCGCTCGGTGCCATCGGTGACGACCGGGGCCTGTCAGTCATCATCGACGCGTGCACGGACAAGGCGAACATTCGTCGACGGGCGGTTCTGGCCCTCGCTCCGTTCAGCGGGCCCGACGTCGACGCAGCCCTCGCCGCTGCCCTGGTCGACCGCGATTGGCAGGTGCGCCAGGCCGCTGAGGATCTTGCACCGCACATGGAATCGGGCGACGCCGACATGTTGGAAAATACTTAGTACTAAATCCAATCCGCGTTGCCTTGTGCTCCGAAGCTCCCGTGACCGGTCAGCATTCCGCTGGCCTGAACACAGGGAGACATCATGAAGAAGCTCGTATTGCTCGTTGCAGCTGCCGCCGCCAGCGTGCTGCCCATTGCTGCGTCCGCCAGCGCAGCACCAAGCGCCGGGGACCCCACCAAGACGATCGCTGAGATCGCGTCGTCCGACCCGCAGTTCTCGACGCTCGTCGCTGCCCTCGGGGCCGCTGATCTGGTCGGCCCGTTCGACTCGTGCGACGACGCCAAGACGACTGTCTTCGCGCCCACCAACGACGCCTTCGCGGCCGCACTCACCGCGCTGGGCATGACAGCTGATCAGTTGCTCGCACAAAAGCAGCTCCTCACCAGCGTTCTCACCTACCACGTCGTCGCCGGCGAGGTGAACGCCGCAACCGTCGTGGGTCTGACCCAGGCCACCACGCTCAATGGCGCGAAGATCAACATCAAGGTCGTCGACGGCTCTGTGATCCTGAACGACACCGTCAAGGTCGTCGGCACGGACATCCAGGCATGCAACGGCATCATCCACGTCATCGACGGTGTACTGCTGCCCCCGACGGCACCCTCGGGCGAAATGCCGGTGACCGGCGCAGCCTCTGAAGGAATCGCCCTCAGCGCCGCCGCGCTGCTCGCCGGCGGCATCGGCGTCCTGGCCCTCAGCCGCCGTCGCCGCACCGTCAACGCATAGTCCCGCATCCGAGCCACATCGCACACGGCGTGGCTCACGACAACCGATTTCGGCCCCGCCCCTCTCCCGTCGGGGGCGGGGCCGATCTATGTACCGAGACGAGTGCCACAGCGTGTCCACACCCACTTCACGACATGGCGCAATACAGTCTCCTGATGCGTCGCCTCATTGCCCTCCTCCTTGCCGCTGCTGTCGTCGCCTCGTGTAGCTCCGGGAACACGACCGACACGACCTCCGCGATCGCGACCGTCGTTCCCGACAACACAGCGCCTGACACAACTGTTGCTACCACGACCGATGCCACCACCACTGATGCCGCGACGACAGATCCCGCGACGACAGTGGCGCCCTCACCGCAGACCACCGGCGCTGCCGGCGCCGATCCGCTGGCAGACCGCCCCTTCGACGTGTTCGTGCCCACCAGTTACGACGCCGCCACCCCGATGCCGTTGGTCGTGCTCCTGCACGGCTACGGTGCCAGCGGCATCATCCAGAACCTGTACTTCGGGCTGCAGCCGCTCGCCGAGAGCCGCGGCTTTCTGTACGTGCACCCGGACGGAACGATCAACCAGGTCGGCAAGCAGTTCTGGAACGCGACGGATGCCTGCTGCGGGTTCGGCTCCACCGTCGACGACGTCGGCTACCTCACCGCGCTGGTCGAGAACGTGCAGAGCAACTACAACGTCGACCCGAAGCGGATCTTCTTCGTGGGCCACTCCAATGGCGGGTTCATGTCGTACCGCATGGCGTGCGACCGCTCCGACATGGTCGCAGCCATCGCCAGCCTGGCCGGGGCGACCTGGGAGAACAACGCGACGTGCGACCCGTCACAACCCGTGAGCGTGTTGCAGATCCACGGCACCGCCGACGAAACCATCGGCTTCGAGGGGGGCACGCTGCTGGGCAACGATCACCCCGGGGCGCGCGAAACGGTGGCCGACTGGTCCAGCAACAACGGCTGTAGTGACACCACCGCCGATCTGCCGACCGCGCTGGATCTCGACGCGGCCATTCCCGGCGACGAATCCACCGCTACCGAGTACACGGGCTGCCCCGTCGGTGGCGCCGTCGAGCTGTGGGTGATCCCCGATGCACCGCATGTTCCGCCGCTGTCGGCGAGCTTCGGTGCCGACATCATCGACTTCCTCTTCGCCCACCCCAAGCCGTAGAGCACCAACGGCGTCAGCGCGTCAGACGTCGTAGCGGTAGACGTTGGTCTCGCGCAGCGTGAAACCAATGCGCTGGTACAGCCGGTTAGCGGCCTCGCGTGACGGTCGGCTGGTCAGGCTGACCGCCTTCACACCGCGGTGGCGCGCGGCTTCGAGCGCGGCCTGATTCAACAAGTCGCCCACGCCGTGCCCGCGCGCTGACGCGTCGACGACGACGTCCTCGATCCACGCCTTCAGTCCGGTCGGGATGCGATACAACACCAACGTGAGGGTGCCGACGATCTCTCCGTTGAGGCGGGCGAGGAACACCACCGACCCAGGGTCGTCGACCAGCGCAGCGACCTGCGCCGCATCCGGTGGTGGCGAACTCTGCGACAGCTGAGGGATCAGCTCTGCGAATGCCCGGACCAATTCGTCAGTGGCTTCGTTTGCAACCTCGATCGTCACGCTCACGGCTCAGCACATTAGAGCTTCCTCCGCTACGCGATGGGGTGCATCGCCACGTATGGTCGTTTCATGGAACCCGCACGTGCTCTCGCAGCTGCCCTCGAACCCGTCGTCGGCCAGGTGTACTTCTCTCCTGAATGCCACGCGGGGTACGCCGCACTCGGTTTCGCTCCCAGTGCCACTCAAGCGGCGGGAGTCGCGCTACCGGATGGGCCGGCGTACTTCACCAGTCGCGGCTCGGTCATGGGCCAGGTCCCTGGCGAAGTGGTCGCCGCCGCGTTCGCAGTGTTCAACCCGGCAGCGGTCATCCCGTCGGTACGTCGCGGCTGGACGCTCACCGACGCCGCCACCATCTGCCAAGCACGCGACGACGGAGCCATCGCCCAGCTGGAGCGACTGCTCGGTGCTGCGCCCGTCGGCGTCGAGCGCGCTCGCGCGATCCTCACCCGCGCCGTCGAGCCGCTGCGGCCCGAGGGTCGCCCGCTGTATGCGGGGGTGCGTTCACTACCGATGCCCGGCACCGACCTCGGCGTCGTGTGGCGTCTTGGCGACCAACTGCGTGAGTACCGCGGCGACAGCCACACCGCAGCATGGATCAGCGCCGGTGTCGATGCCACCGAGATCGGTCTGCTCAGCGAGTTGTACTGGGGTCTGCCGATGCGCAGCTACAGCCGCACCCGCGCATGGAGTGACGAGCAGTTCGAGGCGGCACACCAGCGTCTGCGGTCGCGCGGACTTGTCGACGAGATCGGCTTCACCCCCGCCGGCCGCCAACTACGCGAGGACATCGAGACCCGCACCGACGTCCAGATGGCCGGCATCGCGCGGGCGATGGGCAGCGGTCTCCAAGAGCTGATCGACATCTTGCTGCCATGGGGTGAGGCCGTCCGCGCCGGCCACGGCTACCCCGCATCGGGGCCCCATGATCTTGCGGACCTGGCTAGGGACGTGGCCGTCGACCGCTGATACGGTCCGCACATGATCCTCCAGACGCTCGACGATGTCAGCCCAGAACAGTTCGCCGACCACACTGGTTGGCACCCGCAAGCGCAAGGGCTGTGTCAGGGAGAGATCTGTGTGCCCGCCGCCGGCAGCCTGCGCGCCGATGGCACTGTCGACATCGAGGTAGCCGCGCAACGCTTGGGCATGCCGCTGGTGCGCGACGCCGACCACGGCATCTGGGCATTGGGCCCCGCAACACTCGGGGGGACGGCGCTGACGACAGCAGCCGCCGCCGATCCAGCGTTGGTCACCCACGACGGCAAACCGTTCCGCCTGTCATCGCTGCACGGCCGAAAGGTACTGCTGGTCGCCTGGTCCAGTTATTGAGGCTGCCGCACCAGCCTGCCCGGGTGGCAGGCACTCCACACTGAACTCGCAGCACTCGGCCTGACGGTCGTCACCGTCGCCCTCGATGTCGAACCGGCGCACACGATGAAGTGGATCGATGCCGCTCGGCCCGCCGACGCTTCGCTGGCCCACCCCAGCTTGATCGACACGCAACACATCACCGACGAGCTGTTCGGCTTCAGCAACATCCCGATGGCCGTCTGGATCGACGAGACAGGCACCATCGTGCGGCCCGCCGAGGGGGCCTCCATCGAGACCAGCCCACTGCGCAACATGGACATCCCCGAGGGTCTGCCCGAGCGCATCACACGCATGCTGACCGAAGTGAAGAAGATCCCCGACAACGCGGAGGGCTATCGCGCCGCCATCGTCGACTGGGCCAACAACGGCGCCGAGTCGCCATACGTGCTCTCGGCCGACGACGTGGTTGCTCGCTCGCAACCACGAGGCGACGACGAGGCCCGCGCAGCGGCCTGCTTCGAGCTCGGCGAATACCTGCGACGCACTGTCGGCCCCGACGCTGCTGTGTCGTGGTGGCGCGAGGCGCACCGTCTCTACCCTGCAAACTGGACGTACAAGCGCCAGGCCTGGACGTTGGTCACCACCGCTGAAGGCGCCGACGACAACGACCTCATGCAGGGTCCCACCGACGTCTACGAAGGCAACTGGCTCGACGACGTCATTGCGTCCGGCGGCGGCGAGGCCTACACCGTGGTGCCGCGGCTGTAATCCAACCATTCGGTGGCAAAGTCGACAATGTCACGCATGCGGCACGAGATCAGTTCGCCGGCACCCAACGGCACCCTGGCCTCACCACCAGTCGCCGCGAACGCCGCGCCTGCCGCCTCGAAGTCGTGGTTGTCGTAGTCCACGTCGTCATAGGTCACCCACCGCCGCTCGCCGTCGCTCATGACCGGCACGCCAAAGGTGATGGAGTGTTCGCGCGCCCAGCGGGTACGCGACTCAGCCAGATGTAGCGATGTGTTGTTGGAGTGTCCGACGCCGACGAGCACAATTCGCGCGTCCAATTCGTACAGCCGACCCAGCGGTGAACTGTCACCGAACCCGGCCGTCATCTCGTGCGGGTGCACGACCTGGTGCGCCAGGGGTCCATTCGCCATCAGCGAGATGGCGGGGTGTGCGCTGCGCTGCGTTCCGGGCAGATGACGGAAGCACTCAGCCACCGAACCCATTCCTGTCATCGGCGTCAGCGCCGAGTCGTAGGCGGGCATTTCATCGCGGATCGTTTGCCACCACGACGCCGGCACCGGTGGCGCCTCCCATCGCGAGGGCTCGCCCAGGTTCGACGAGAGCGACGGCATCACGATGGTGCCGTCAGGAGTGACAGCCTCGGCCAGGGCACTCACGACGGTGTGCGCGCCGCCCACGACCCAACCCAGCCGGGACAGCGACGAATGCACGATGATCAACCCAGCGGGTTGCACACCCACCGCTCGCAACGCACCAACAACTGCTGCTCGCGTGACCGGTGCGTCGGTGCGAGCAATCGCGGCCGCCTCGCCTGCCCACGGTTCATCGGTCGCGCTCACAGCCTCGGACATACCGATAGCGTTGCAGGTCATGGAGCACGTCCGCTGGCTGGCGCAACCAACGCTGCAGCGCCCCATCGTGATCGCTGCGTTCACCGGCTGGAACGATGCGGCCGATTCGGCCAGCAACAGCGTTCGTCACCTCGTCGAGGCATGGCAGGCGCAGCCACTCGCCGAGATCGATCCGGAGGAGTTCACTGACTTCGCCACCGTGCGCCCGCACGTTCGCCTCACCCCTGAGCAGCGGCGCACCATCGTCTGGCCGACTGTCGGTGCCTGGAGCGCCAGCACGCCCGGCGGCGACGTCATCTTGATCCTTGGCCCCGAGCCCGCGCTGCGCTGGCGGCTCTTCACACAACAGCTGATCAGTATTGCGCAGCGCTTCGATGCCTCGATGATGCTCACGCTCGGCGCTCTGCTCGCCGACGTGCCGCACAGCCGGCCGGTGCAGCTGATCGGCACCGCCACCGAACAGGATGTCATCGACCGCTTCGACCTGCAGCGCAGTCGCTATGAGGGCCCCACCGGCATCGTGGGTGTCGTGCAAGACGCGTGCACTCGTTCCGACATGTCGTGCGCCTCGCTGTGGGCCGCAGTGCCCGCGTACGCATCGCAGGTGCCGTCACCGAAGGCGTCGCTGGCGCTGGTCGAGCGGGCATGCGAGATGATCGGCACCCCGGCGCCCACCTCGCGGCTGCAGGCCGATTCGATTGCATACGACGCACGCGTGACCGCGTTCGTGGCCAGCGACTCAGATCTCGTCGGCTACGTCGAACGGTTGGAGTCGCTGTCGGACAGTGGGCAACTCGACGACACCGACTTCGACGAGGACGACGACGACGAGGACGACGACGACACCGTCGGTGGCGAGCTGGAGCCCGACGTTGACGTCGAAGTGAACAGCGAGGCGTTCATGGCCGACCTGGAGCGCTTCCTGCGCGACCAAGAGGGCGACGAGAAGTAACGCCGCTCAGTCGTGCACGCCGCGCCACACCGGGCGGCGCGGCGGTTCGAACGAGGCCGCTTGCAGGTTGCCGTCGATGGCTGCGAACGCCATCGGGCCCCACCACTGCGCGCCCACCGTCGGGTGCGGCAGGTCGTCACGGTCGAACCAGCCAAGATCGGCGGTCTCCAACGGATGAGCCGCCAAGTTGCCACCGGTTGCACGACAGTGGAACAACAGCAGGTACATCGCGAAGCGCGTGAAGCCCATCCGCTGCCCGTCGATCACGCTGAGCAGCTGCACCGGCTCGCACTCGATTCCGGTCTCCTCCAGCACCTCCTTCACCACGACCTCGCTGGGCGAGTAGCCGCTGTCCGCCCAACCGGTGGGGTACAGCCATACGCCGCTGTCACCGCGTTGCACCAACAGGATCTGGCCGGCATCGTTCCCCACCACCGCACCGATGGCCACCTTCGGCGTGACGTAGCCGGGGATGCCTTCGCCCACGCTCTCCATCCATTCCTGGATGAAGTGGTCGGTTTCGCGCCGGACCTCCAGGGCGTCCTCCGCAGCAGCCTTGATGTCGGCTGCGACGTGGAGCACCTCCTCGAATCGCTCGCGCTCGTAGAGGTTCTGGCTGAAGCCCAAGCCGGTACGGGCGATGCCGGCCAACGCTTCGCTCCAACGGGCAAGGTCGCGGGTGAAGTCCTGGGGTGTGGCGTCGCTCACAGCACGACCGTACTGCGGTCAGACATCGAGCGAAATGCCAACCAACGACAGGATGTATCGGTCATCGGTGGTCGACGCCGTGAAGTCGAGTTGCGAGCCGTTCATCGCGCTGGTGGTTGCGACCAGCACATCGGTACCGAGCGCATTCTGATGGGCCGGATCCCGCACGCCACCGATCTTCCCTTGAAACGCATTCGAGACCACGAAGCCCGAGAGCGACACGCTCTCACCCGTCAAACTGCGATCACCTTCGAAGGCTGCCGCCACGATTGCCCCGCTGCCGTTCGCCATTGCCTGGGGAAGGTCGACGGTCATCGTGAAGGATGAGACGGGGTAGGTTGCGACGACGACGAGCGGTGCCGCCACCATGATGAAGCGCTCGGGCAACGAATCGTCGCGGTCGATGACGACGAGCGACCACCCGCCGAAGCTGGCGGTGCCGATCGACGTCTGTACATCGCCAACCGAGTACGTGCCGCTGCCCGCCATCAACGACGTGACGTCGGCGTACGCGGTGTAGGTGCCCAGATTCCACGGGTCGAAGTTCTGCGAGTCGACAGCGGTGACGGTGGTCGTTCCCGACGGTGTGGTGAACGTGACCTTGTTGAACTCGGCTGGATTGGGCGCGGGACCGGATTGATCGAGGTCGCCAGACCAGACCAGGTACGCCCTTCCGGCAGCGCCCGACAGCGATAGCTGCGCTGACGACGAGTTGAAGGTGCCACCAGCGGTGTTGACGTACTGCATCGCGTGGGAGTTGTGGTCCAGGGCGGTACCCGTGGCGGTACCGGCTCGAGCATCGACGCAGTTGGCGCTCAGATCGTCGCACGTGACGACCGAGTTCCCAATGGCCCTGATGGCACCGCGCTCGGTTTCTGCGATCAGGAGGTCGGCAACCGTGGCAACGGGCACCGCCAGCGGTGGACTGATGACAATGGAACCGGCGGGAGCCGAGATCGATGGGACGAACGTCATGTTGGACGGCGCCGTGGCCGACACCGCGAACGTGAGCTGCAGCACCGACGCCTGGCCGGGCGCCAATGCCGGGAACGTACATGACACATTGCCGCTGCATGACCAGCCCGGGGCGAACGCACTGACGAACGTGGCCGAAGGGGCCCGCACGGCCTCGGCGTGAATGAGGGCAGCGCCCCCCGGTGTGGGAACGTCGAGCCGGACGCCGTTGGCCACTGATGAGCCGGTGTTGGTGACGGTCACCTGCACTCGGAACTGGCCACTGGAGAGAGCCGGCGAACGCTGCAGCGAGGAGATGGTGAGAAACGCCTGCGGCGGCGACGTGGGTGGGGTGGTGGCCGGAGTCGTCGTGACTGGAGTCGTGGTGACCGGGTTCGTCGTGACCGGGTTCGTCGTGACCGGGTTCGTCGTGACCGGGTTCGTCGTGACTGGAG
>Ga0073904_10000747_pt1 | contig 23479 bp, 22 predicted proteins | sample KloWWTrecipitate_FD_66668 | JGI IMG/M metagenome (GOLD analysis project Ga0073904, IMG submission 66668) | Active sludge microbial communities from Klosterneuburg, Austria, studying microevolution and ecology of nitrifiers - Klosterneuburg... | ecosystem: Engineered > WWTP > Aerobic digester >... | reverse complement strand
CGCGTTCGAGTGGAGCGGGGCGCTGCCCGACCCGGCGCGATTCGCTGCCGAGGGCGGGACGTCGATGTCGCCGGCGCGGCGCGACCGGGCGCCGGTCGAAGTACGAGTGCGAAAACCCGGTTCGCGCTTCGGGCACGACAATCACTGAGGAACGGCGGATCATGACGACGACGAATCGGCTGGTGGCGCACGCCGTTGCGGCAGGGGTGGCGTTCGCGCTCGCAGCGCAGCCGGCCTGGTCGCACGGCGACAACGCGCACGGCGCGCCCACGGTGAAGGAGCAGAAGTCGTGGGGCATCGCCGGCCAGGCGCGCGACGCGACACGCACGATCGAGATCCGCATGCTCGACACGATGCGTTTCTCGCCCGCGCGCATCGACGTGAAGGAAGGCGAGACCGTGCGGCTCGTGCTTCGCAACCGCGGCAGGGCGATGCACGAGCTGGTGCTCGGCACGAAGGACGAGCTCGACCGGCACGCGGCGCTGATGGCCAGGTTCCCCGGCATGGAGCACGACGAGCCCTACATGGCGCACGTCGCACCGGGGGGTCGCGGCGAGATCGTCTGGCAGTTCAACCGGGCGGGCGAGTTCGATTTCGCCTGCCTGATCGCGGGGCACTACGAGGCCGGCATGGTCGGCAAGGTTCACGTAGCGCCGCGATGACGCGAATCGATTCGAACCCGAACGGAGGCACGAGCATGGATGCAGGGAGATGGATGACGGCGGCGCTGGCGGCCATCGCAGCGGCACCGCTGGCCGCGCACCACGGCAGCCCGGGCGATCACGCGCCGCTGAGCGTGGCGCAGGCTGGCGACGCGGCAGCTGCCGACGCCGACATGGCGCAGGGCGAAGTGCGCAAGGTCGATCGCGCCAACGGCAAGCTCACGCTGAAGCACGGCGAGATTCGCAAGCTCGACATGCCGCCGATGACGATGGTGTTCCAGGTGCGCGACGTCGCGATGCTCGACGGCCTGAAGGCCGGCGACAAGGTGAGGTTCGCTGCCGAGAAGATCGGTAGCGCATACAGGGTCACGAAGATCGAGGCGGCGCCATGAACGCGGGCCATCGCCCGTTCGCGCGCAGCCAGCGTGGTGCAGCGTCGAAGGCGTGGTGGCTGCTCGCGGTCGCGGCGATCGCCGGCCTCGCGGCCTTCGGCTGGTCGCGGTTCGGCGCGCCGGCGAGCGCTCGCATCGATCCGGACGACGCGCGCCTGGTCGCGCTCGGCAAGGAAGTCTACGGCGCGCACTGCGCGAGCTGTCACGGCGCGAAGCTCGAGGGGCAAGCCGACTGGCGCTCGCGCCTGCCCAACGGGCGCATGCCGGCCCCGCCGCACGACGCCAGCGGGCACACCTGGCACCACCCGGGCGAAGTGCTGATCGGCATCGTCACGGAGGGCGTGCAGAAATATGCACCCGCCGGATACCAGAGCGACATGCCGGCATATGGCGGCGTGTTGTCGGACGAGGAGATCGGCGCGGTGCTGTCTTTCATCAAGTCGACCTGGCCGGCCGACGTGCGGCGCCGGCACGACGAGCTGGAACGGCTCGCGCGCGGAGGCTGATCGGGATCACACGGGGCGTGGCCGAAGGCCCCGGTCGAATGCTTCGGCCAGTTCGCAAGGAGATGGAAGTGAAACGCTTTTTCGCAAGATCGATTGCGCCGGTGCTGATGCTGGTCGCGGGTGCCGCGTTTGCGCAGCCCACCGCGCCTTCGGCGCCCGGGATGGGTCCGGGCATGATGGGCGGTGGCGGTGGCCCCGGCATGATGGGCGGCTACGGTCCGGGCCCGCGCGGTGGCTATGGTCCGGGTTACGGCATGGGCGGCGGCATGATGGGCGGCTGCGGCTACGGAACGGGTGGCGCGATGTCGGGGCCCGGCATGATGGGCGGGGGCATGGGTGCGGGGATGATGGGCCGCGCGCTGTGGGCGCTCGACCTCGACGAGGCGCAGCGCAAGGAGGTGCTGAAGATCGGCGACGAACTGCGCAAGCAGCGCTGGTCGGCGATGGGCGCGATGCACGACGAGATGGCGAAGTTGCGCGACGCGGCCTGGTCCGGCGGCAAGCGCGACCGCGCCGCGATCCTTGCCGCACACAAGCGCATGTCGGAGTTCCGACAGCAGCAACTCGAGAACTCGCTCGACGCGGCAGAGAAGATCGAGAAGGTCCTGAAGCCGGAACAGCGCGAGCGGCTCGGCCGCTTCGGGCCCTGGTGGATGATGGGCGACGGAGAGTAGCGTGACCGCACGGAAGCGGAGGGTTCGGCGCCATGCGCTGCTGCTCGGGGCGCTTGCGCTCGGCGTTCCCGGCTGGACGGCTGCGCAATTCGCGGCGTCGGCGCCGCTGGTCGAGGTGTGGAAGAACCCGACCTGCGGCTGCTGCAAGGACTGGATCGCGCACATGCAGGCCAGCGGCTTCCGTGTCGAGGTCCACGAGACCGGCAATGCGGAAGCGCGGACGCGACTGGGCATCGCCGAGCGCTACGGCTCCTGTCACACGGCGAGGGTCGACGGCTATGCCATCGAGGGGCACGTGCCGGCCGGCGACGTGCGCCGCCTGTTGAAGGAGCGGCCCAGGGCAGTCGGCCTGGCCGTGCCGGGCATGCCGATCGGTTCGCCGGGCATGGACGGGCCGGAGTACCGCGGGCGCAATGATCCCTTCGACGTCCTGCTGCTGCAGGCGAACGGGGCGGCGTCGGTCTACCAGCGGCATCGCTGAGCGGGCGCGTGCCGGCACGCTACAATGCCGGCTTCGCGCCCGTAGCTCAGCGGATAGAGTACTGGCCTCCGAAGCCAGGGGTCGCTGGTTCGATCCCAGCCGGGCGCGCCATCGCTTGCCGGCGCCGTCAATCGCTGGCCAGCGCGGCGCCGAGATAGAACAGCAACGCGGAGGCCACGCTTCCGCCGTAGTTGAGGGCCAGCGGCGTCCAGTCGCCCGAGGCGAACAGCGCGTAAAGCGGCGTGGCGACGACCGTGATCGGTGCGACCGCGACTCCCACCGCGACGCCCCACAGTCCGGCTGCCTCGGAGATGAGCCCCAGGCTCAGCAGGAATCCCCAGAGCCCGCCGCCCACCAGCACGCCGAGCGCCAACACCCTGGTCAACGCGCAAAGGCGCCTTCGGTGATCGGGCGGTTGTCGATGCCGAAATCCGGTGGCGCGCGCATGCTCGCCCTGCGCTTCCGCGGGCGACTTCCAGGGCATTGTCACGTCGGTCTCCCCAGCCGGGTTCTTGTCGGGCGCTGCGATCGGAGCACAGCGTTGCGCGAGTGTAGAACTCGTAGCGGCGGGGGTCGTCGACATTGCTGTCAATTTCGACAGAATGTCCGGGAGCGCAGGCCACGGCCTTAACATGGGGCCTCCTCGTTCGCCGAGCGTCTCGCGCCGCTTCCGTGCCATGACCGATCCCGTCCGCCGTCTCGACTTCGGCCGAGTCTCCGTCTACTTCGGCGAGAAGTCGGGCAAGTATCCCGATGGCAACCAGGTGGTGGTCCGAGGCAAGGACACGCGCGCGGCGTTCGACACGCCGCTGGTCGCGAACCGCATCGGTGCCGATCTCGACGACGCGGAGCTGGTCGTGCTCGGGCACGCGCACGAGGACCACATGGCGGGGCTGCACCGCCTGCCGCGCGCCGCGGTGCACGTGCACGAAAGCGACGTCGACGCGGTGCGCAGCTGGCCCGGGCTGCTGCGCCACTATGGGCTGTCGGCGTCGGCGGCCGAACCGATGCTCGCCAAGATCCGGCGCGAGTTCTTCTACGCGGCGAGACCCGACGCGATCGACTACCGCGACGGCGCAGTCTGGGAGCTCGGCGGTTCGCGGGTGCGCGCCATCCACATGCCGGGACACACGTCGGGCCATTGCGTGCTGCTGGTCGAGCCCGAAGGCGTGGCGTTCATCGGCGACATCGACCTGAGCGGCTTCGGTCCCTACTACGGCGACGCGACGTCGAGCCTGGCCGAGTTTCGTCGCACGTTGGCGCGCCTCCCGGGATTGCCGGCGACCGTGTGGGTCACGTCGCACCATCGCGGCGTCTACACCGAGCGCGAGGCCTTCCTCGCCGCGCTGGCGGCGTTCGCCGCGAAGATCGACGAACGGAGCGAGCGGCTGATGACGATGCTGGCGGATGCGCCGAAGACGCTCGACGAACTGGTTGCGATCCGCCTGATCTATCCGCCCGACTACCACGAGGTCTGGATCGAGGACGCCGAGCGTCGCACGATCGCCCAGCACCTCGACGAACTGGTTGCCGCGGGGCGGGTCGTGGTCGAAGACGCGGGGCGCTACGCGCGAGGACGAGCCGGATGACGAACGACGGCCTGGCCTGCAGCGCCTCGAGTTGCCCTGCGCGGCCTGCGCGAAGATCGATCGCACTGCGCGGCGCGTTGTGCGCGTGGCTCGCCGCTTGCGCGGGCCCGGCGCTGGCCTGGGGCAATCACGCGCTGAGCACGTGGCCGGCGCTCGACGGCATGCCCGAGCTGGAGCGACTCGCGCCGGTCAGGGTCGAGTCGCTCGAGGCCTTCGTGTCGGCCCAAGCCGCGGCTCTCGAAAAGCTTCTCGACGAGCAGGAGGAGTGGGCGCGCCAGAACGTTCAGGCTTACCCGCAGCGCCCCGATGCGTTGCGCTTCACGGCGGGCGGCGCGAAGGACGCGGTGGAGTTGCGACAACGGTTCGTCGCCGCGCTGCGCATCGCGCCCGAATCGCGACTGACGCTGTACCTGCAGCGCCTGCCAGGAGAATCCGGCGGCGGGCGGGACGGCGAGCGGCCCAGGCTCGCGTCGCGCGACGTGACGACGCTCGCGCGCGACCACGTGGTCGACAAGGCAACGTACGTCGCGCTGCGCGAAGGCGAGTCGGTGGCGCCGATCGCGGTGCTGGCGACCGCCTCCGACGAACCGGACTACGGCCTGGACATCGGCCTGTGGGCGGACAACGGCACGGCGCACGGCGCCACCTACGGTTTCGGCAAGCAGCCATTCGGCAACCCGGCGCTCGAGTTCGGCACGCAGGCGCCGTTCCACATGGGCTTCTACCACGAGTCGCCGATCATCTACGCAGCGGCCGGCTTCCTGAAGCGCACCTTCCCCGAGTACCGGATCCACCTCTGGAAGACGCTTGCCGGGCACGCGCTGCGCAGCGGACACGAGTACTGGGGATGGCGCTTCGCGGGCTGGGCGCTTCACTACCTGCAGGACCTCACGCAGCCGTATCACGCGCGGGTGCTTCCCGACGTGGGCACGGTGCGGATGCTGTGGATCAACGCGCTGCACATGGCGGGTTGGCCCGGCGCCCGGAATCGCGCGGTGACGCTGGTGTCGAACCGGCACCTCGCGCTCGAAAACTTCCACCGGACTGCGCTGATCGCGGGTTACCGCGAGGCCGCGGGCGCGGGTCCGCTGACGGCGGCGCTTGCCGGCCACGGCCGCGCCGACGACGCACCGGCGTATCGCGACGACACTCCGCGCACGGTGGTGGCGAGACGCGCGGCGGACGCAGCCGATGCGCTGGATCGCACGATCGCCGCGGCGTTGCCGTCGCGATACGTCGACGACCCCGGCTTCGAGTTCGGCGCCTCCGAAGAAGGCATCGACCTGAACGCCCTGCTGCGTCGCGAGGCCCCGGACAAGCGCGAAGCGCTGGTCCGCGCGCTGACGCCGCTGATGGCCGAGTACGGTGCGCAGACGCGCGCCTTCGTGCGCGCCTTGCTGCCGCCGCGCTGAAGGCGGCGATCCGTCTGCGTCCGACGCGGTCGCTGCTCAGCCGGCAGCGCGCGAATCGACCTGGTCGAGCGGAAGTTCGGTCGTGCGCTTGATCTCCTGCAGCACGACGCTCGACTCGACGCTGCGCACGCCCGGAAGTCGCATCAGCCGGTGCATCATGAACTGCGCGAACGCTTCCAGGTCGGCGGCAACGATGCGCAGCTGGTAGTCGTACGGGCCGGTGACCGAGTAGCACTCCAGCACCTCGGGCATCGCCGTCACCGCGCGGTCGAACGCGTCGTTGTGCACTTCGCCGTGGCGTTCGAGCGAGACCCGCGTGAACGCGGTGACGGTGAGCCCGACCTTCGCGGCGCGCAGCAGCGTCACGCAGCGGTCGATCAGCCCGCCGTCCTCGAGCCGCTGGATGCGCCGGCTGACCTGCGACGCCGACAAATGCACGTTCTCGCCGAGTGCCGGATTGGTCGCGCGGCCGTCGCGCTGCAGCGCGGCGAGCAGCTGGATGTCGATCCTGTCGAGTTCGAGCACGATTAACGCTCCACGAGGTGGAATGATGCACGAAACGTGCGCCATAGGCCAGATGGCAGCCGGAATTCGCATGAACCGTGTGTGCCGGTGCGCCTAGCATTGCATGGATCAGCCCCCCTTCCGCGGCTCGCCGCCGCGACCGCCCATGAACGCGCCCGAACGGTTGTACGTCCCACCCGCGCCGTTGCGCGTCGACTACCGGCTCGAGGACAGCCTGGCGGCCACGTCGGGTCCGATCTTCCTGACCGGCACGCAGGCGCTGGTGCGCCTGCCGCTGATGCAGCGCGCGCTCGACGCGGCGCGCGGCCTCGACACCGCCGGCTTCATCAGCGGCTATCGCGGCTCGCCGCTCGGCGCCTACGACCAGCAGTTGTGGCGCGCGACCGGACGGCTCGACGCGGCGCAGGTGCGCTTCCTGCCGGCGATCAACGAGGAACTCGCGGCCACCGCGGTGCTCGGATCGCAGCAGGTCGAGAGCGATCCCCAGCGCACGGTCGCGGCGGCTTTCGGCCTCTGGTACGGCAAGGGGCCGGGCGTCGATCGCGCCGCCGACGCGCTCAAGCACGGCCATGCGCGCGGCGCCTCGCCGAACGGCGGCGTGCTGGTGGTGGCCGGCGACGACCACGGCTGCGTGTCGTCGTCGATGGCGCACCAGAGCGACTTCACGATGATGTCGTGGCGGATGCCGGTGCTCAGCCCGGCAAGCGTCGCCGAGTTGCTCGAATTCGGGCTCTACGGCCTGGCGCTGTCGCGTTTCTCGGGCGCGTGGGTCGGCATGAAGGCGATCTCCGAAGTGGTCGAGAGCGCGGCCACTGTCGACCTCGACGCGCTGCGCACGGACTTCACCGCTGCAGTCGCGGCGCCGCTGCCCGCTACGGCGCCGCCCGATGGCGCGGCGCGCGAGCTGCGGCGCGACACGGGGCTGCACTACCGCGCCGGGGACGTGCCGAGTCTCGCGATCGAGGCGCGCATGGCACAGAGGCTCGACGCGGTGCGCGAGTTCGCGCGCGCACGGTCGATCGATCGGACGATCTGCGCGCCGCGCGACGCGCGGCTCGGCATCGTCACCTGCGGCAAGGCGCACTACGACCTGCTCGAGGCGCTGCGGCGCATCGACGTCGGGCTCGACGACCTGGAGCGCGCGGGCATCCGCTTCTACAAGGTAGGCCTCGCGTATCCGATCGAGCCGACACGGATGCACGACTTCGTGCGCGGGCTCGACGAAGTGCTGGTGGTCGAAGAGAAGGGCCCCGTGGTCGAGCAGCAGATGCAGGCGCTGCTGTACAACGCGCCAGCCGACCACCGTCCGCGCATCGTCGGCAAGAAGGGCGCCGACGGCGCGCCCCTGCTGCCCGAGGTCGGCGAACTGCGTCCGTCGCGCGTGCTGCCGGTGCTGGCCGAATGGCTCGCGCGCCACCGCCCGGCGCTCGACCGGCGCGACCGGGTCGTCGAGTTCGTGCGCCCGCCGCTGCCGTCGAACGCTGCCGACCAGGTGCGCCGCGTGCCGTACTTCTGTTCGGGCTGCCCTCACAACACGTCGACGGTGGTTCCCGCCGGCTCGCGCGCGCAATCGGGCATCGGCTGCCACGCGATGGCGATGTGGATGGACCGCGACACGAGCGGCCTGATCCAGATGGGCGGCGAAGGCGTCGACTGGGTCTCGCACGCGCAGTTCACGCGCGCGCCGCACGTGTTCCAGAACCTGGGCGACGGCACCTACTTCCACTCGGGTTACCTGGCCATCCGCCAGGCGGTGGCCGCGCGCGCGACGATGACCTACAAGATCCTGGTCAACGACGCCGTCGCGATGACCGGCGGGCAGCCGGCCGATGGCGTGGTCACCGCCGATTCGATCGCGCGGCAGGTGCACGCGGAGGGCGTGCGGCGGATCGCGGTGGTCTCGGACGAGTTGCGCAAGTATGCGGGGCGCGAGACGCTGTTCCCGCCGGCGACGAGCTTCCACGATCGCGGCGAACTCGACGCGGTGCAGCGCGAGTTGCGGGCCACGCCGGGCGTCACGGTGCTGCTGTACGACCAGGCCTGCGCCGCCGAGAAACGGCGCCGGCGCAAGCGCGGCACGTACGCCGACCCGCCGCGCCGCCTGTTCATCAACGAGGCGGTCTGCGAAGGTTGCGGCGATTGCGGCGCGAAGTCGAACTGCCTGTCGGTCGTGCCGGTGGAGACGCCGAACGGCCGCAAGCGGCAGATCGACCAGTCGTCGTGCAACAAGGACTATCGCTGCGCCGACGGCTTCTGCCCGAGCTTCGTGTCGGTGGAGGGGGGCCGCCTGCGGCGGCCGGCCGCCGGGGTCGACGCCGCGCGTTTCGCCCGGCTGCTGGCGACGGTGCCCGAGGTCGAAGCTGCCGGGTGGCGCGGTCCCTACGACCTGCTGGTCACGGGCGTCGGCGGCACCGGGGTCGTGACGGTGGGCGCGCTGGTCGCGATGGCCGCGCACCTCGAGGGCAGGCACGCGTCGGTGCTCGACTTCATGGGCTTCGCGCAAAAGGGCGGCGCGGTGCTCTCGCACGTGCGACTGGCCGCGAGCGCAGACGCGTTGAACCAGGCCCGCATCGACACGCAGCAGGCCGACGCGATGCTGGCCTGCGACCTCGTGGTCGCGGCAAGCGACGACGCGCTGCAGTCGGTCCGGCACGACCGGACCCGCATCGTCGCCAACCGGCACGTGCTGCCGGTCGCCGCGCAGGTGACCGACCCCGACGCGCCGCTGCCGGTGGAAGCGCTGCTCGAGAAGCTGGGCGCCGCCGCGGGCGACGATCGCCTCGTGGTCTGCGACGCGCACGCGCTCGCTGCGCGCGCGCTCGGCGACACGGTCGCGACCAACATCGTGATGCTCGGCTATGCGTGGCAGCAGGGCGTGGTGCCGCTGTCGCGCGTCGCGATCGAGCGCGCGATCGAGTTGAACGGCGTCGCGGTCGAGGCGAACACGCGCGCGTTCCAGCTCGGGCGGCTGGCCGCGCACGATCCGGCGGCACTCGACGCGCTGCTCGGCGGCGCGGTCGATGCGGCGGTCACGCCGGCGGTCGCTCAGGCCGACGAGGCGCTGCCGCAGCTGCTGGCGCGCCTGGAACACGAGCTGACCGGCTACCAGCATCCACGGCTCGCGGCGCGCCTGCGCGCGCTGGTCGAGCGGGTCGCCGAGGCCGAGCGCGCGCTGCGCGCGCCGGGGCAGGCGCCGGCCCTTGCGGCGACGGTGGCGCGCAGCTACGCGAAGCTGTTGATGGTCAAGGACGAGTACGAAGTCGCGCGCCTGTACTCGGCTCCGGGCTTTCGGCGCGCGCTCGAGGCGCAGTTCGACGGTGACTACACGCTGGGCGTGATGCTCGCGCCGCCGCTGCTCGCGCGCCGCGGCCCGGACGGGGTGCCGCGCAAGATGCGCTTCGGACGCTGGGTGTTCCCGGTGTTCCGGGGCCTCGCGGCGTTGCGTCGCGTGCGCGGCACGCTGCTCGACCCGTTCGGCCACACGCTCGAGCGGCGCTGCGAACGGGCGCTTGCGGACGACTACGCGGCGATGATCGACGCGCTGGTGCGGCGGCTCGGCGAGCAGGGACCGGAGGCGGCGGCTCGGCTCGGGCCCGCGATGCAGCTCGCCGCCCTGCCGCAGTCGATCCGCGGGTTCGGCCACGTCAAGCTGCGCAACCTGGTCGAGGCCAAGCGGCGCGAAGCGCCGCTGGCGGCCAGCCTCGGGCTGGCGCCACGGACCTCGGCGGTGGTCTTGCGCGCGATCGCGGCGGCGCGATGAGCACCCTGAGCAAGCTCGTCCTCGGCGTGATGGGCCAGTTGCGCCCGCGCCCAGCCAAGGGCGACGCGGCGACGACGATCGCGCTGCCTGCCCCCGGGCGAGCCGGTGGCATGCCGCTGATGGAAGCCTTCGCGCTGCGCCGCTCGTCGCGCGAGTTCGCGCCCGATGCATTGCCGCTGCCGCTGCTGTCGAACCTGCTGTGGGTCGCGTGGGGCGTCAATCGCGAAGGGGGCGGGCGCACCGCGCCGTCGGCGCTCGATGCACAGGAGATCGACGTCTACGTCGCCTTGCCGGCCGGCGCCTACCGCTACGACGCTGCCGGCCACGCGCTGGAGCTGGTCGCGGCGGCCGACCTGCGGAGCATCACCGGCTACCAGGACTTCGTCGACGAGGCGCCGCTCGACCTGGTCTACGTCGCCGAGCACCGCCGCATGTCGATGGTGCCGGTCGCGCAGCGCGTGAGCTTCGCGTCCGCGGCGGCCGGCGCGATCGCGCAGAATGTCTACCTGTTCGCTGCCGCAAGCGGACTGGCGACCGTGATCCGTGCCTGGATCGATCGCGACGCGATCGCCGCGGGGCTCGGGCTCGCGCACGACCAGCAGGTGCTGCTGTCGCAGACGGTGGGCTACCCGCCGCGGGCCTGAGTCGCGCCGCGCCCTCCGGCGCGGGCGTCTCGTAGAATCCGGCGGACGCCCGCCCGGTCGCCGCGCCGACCCCCGCCACCCGCAGCCCCGCATGCCCCGCTTTCTCCGCGTTGCTTTCCAGACCGTCCGCGACCTGCTCGTCACCGCCGGCCCGTTCGCGCTGATTGCGGTCGGGCTGCTGGTGGCCGCCTACTGGACCTTGGAGCCGACGCCACCGAAGGTCGTCACGCTCGCCACCGGGCAGGAGCAGGGCGCCTACGCGGAGTTCGGCAGCCGCTACCAGGCCTGGCTGGCCCGGCACGGCATCGAGGTGCGGCTGCGCACCACGCAGGGCGCGGCCGAGAATCTCGCGCTGCTTCGCGACGAGGACTCGGACGTGCAGGTCGCGTTCGTGCAGGGCGGCGCCGATTCGCGGCCGACGCTGCCCGGGCAACCCAAGGACGATGGCCTGGAGGCGCTCGGCAGCCTGTTCTACGAGCCGGTCTGGCTGTTCTACCGAGAGGACGTCGCGCGCCAGCGGCTGCGCCGCGACGCAATCGAAGGTCTCGTCGACCTGCGCGGCTGGCGGCTGAACGTCGGCGCGCCGGGCAGCGGCGTCCCCAACCTGGTGGCGCGCCTGTTCGAGGCCAACCGCGTCGATCCAGCCACGGTCGACCTGCGCACGCTCGGAGAGACGCCGGCGGTGGTCGCGATGCTCGACGGCGAGATCGACGCGGTCGTGTTCGCGTCGGCGCCGGAGTCGCTGCTGGTTCAGATGCTGCTGCAGACGCCCGGCATCCGGCTGTACGACTTCGCGCAGGCCGAGGCGTACTCGCGCCGCTATCCGTTCCTGAGCCCGGTGACGCTGCCGCGCGGAGTCGTCGACCTTGCCCGAGACCTGCCGCCGCGCGACGTGCAGCTGATCGCGCCGACCGCGATGCTGGTGGCGACCGACGGCACGCATCCGGCGCTGATCCAGCTGTTCATGCAGGCCGCACGTTCGATCCACGGCGAGGCGGGCTGGTTCCAGCGCCGCGGCGAGTTCCCGTCGGAGCGCTCGCTCGAATGGCCGCTGGCGCGCGAGGCCGAGCGTACGCTGCGCAGCGGCACGCCGTGGCTGCAACGTTACCTGCCGTTCTGGCTGTCCAACCTCATCGACCGGATGTGGGTCGTGCTGCTGTCGATCGTCGCGGTGCTCATTCCGTTGTCGCGCGTCGTCCCGCCGCTCTACGAGTTCAAGGTGCGCTCGCGGATCTTCCGCTGGTACGCGCAGTTGCGCGACATCGAGGACAGCGTCGACGAGCGCGAGGACACCGCGCGCCGGCTGCTCGAGCGGCTCGACCAGCTCGACGCGCGCGTCGAGCGCCTCACCGTGCCGCTGTCGTATGCCGACGAGTTGTACGCGCTGCGCAGCCACATCCAGCTGGTGCGCGGCAAGGTGACCCGCGGCGCGGCGCCCGCCCCGAATCCCGTCCCCGTCGAGAGAGCGAACCGATGACCGACCCGATCCAGGTGAACCGCGACGGCCCGATCGCCACCGTCGTGCTGAACCGCCCCGACAAGCTCAACGCGATGACCAGGCCGATGTGGCAGGGTCTCGGCGACGCGATGCGCGCGCTGTCGGCCGACGACTCGTTGCGCTGCGTCGTCGTGCGCGGCGCAGGCGAGAAATCGTTCTCGCCCGGCAACGACATTTCCGAGTTCGCCGCCGAGCGTTCGAACAAGCGGCAGGCGATCGACTACGGGCGCATCATGCATGCCACGGCGCAGGCGATGATCGAGTGCCGCCACCCGCTGGTCGCGCAGATCCACGGCATCTGCGTCGGCGGGGGCCTTGAGATCGCGTCGATGTGCGACATCCGCATCTGCGGCGAGTCGAGCCGATTCGGCGCACCGATCAAGAACCTCGGGCTGGTGATGGCGTATCCGGAGATGAGCCCGCTGGTGCGGCTGGTCGGCGCCGACGTCGCGCTCGAGATCCTGCTCGAGGGACGGGTCTTCGACGCGCGCGAAGCGAAGGACAAGCGGCTGGTGACGCGCGTCGTGCCCGACGACCAGGTCGCGGTGGAGGCGCGCGCCGCGGCCGCGCGCATCGCCGACGGCGCTCCGCTGGCGGCGCGCTGGCACAAGAAGTTCGCGCGCCGGCTCGCCGAGGGCCGACCGCTGACCGACGCGGAGTCCGACGAGTGCTTCGACTGCTTCGACACCGAGGACTTCCGGATCGGGTATTCGGCGTTCCTCGCCAAGGCGAAGCCGGCGTTCGTGGGGCGGTGAGATGAGAGCGGTCTTCCTTCCCATGTCGGCGCGTCGCGGCAGCCGGCGGCGGGCCGGGGCGCGGGCCAGGCGGAGCCCGTGGGGGCGAGCGGTCGGGGCGATGACGGCGGCGGCCGGTGCTGCGCACCGGCTGCCCTGCGCTGCTCGCCTCGGGGTCGCCGCGGGGCCGGCGTTCCGAGCATCGCAGGGCACCCCCGCGAAGCGGGGGCAAGCACCGGGCGCGCCCGCGGCGCACGGCCCGCGCCTTTGCACGCGCGCACCGCGAGTCGCGCAACGCGCACCGGAGCAAACGACGTGAGCGCCCCCGTGACTCCGCACCCCGGCCCGCTCGCCGGCGTGCGCGTGCTCGAGCTCGCGCAGATCATGGCCGGACCGACTGCCGGCATGATGCTCGCCGACCTCGGCGCCGAAGTCATCAAGGTCGAGAAGCTGCCGGGCGGCGACGACTCGCGCGGCTACCGCGAGCCTCGCGTCAACGGCGTGTCGGCGCCGTTCATGATCCTCAATCGCAACAAGCGCGGCATCGCGCTGAACCTGAAGGACGAGCGGGGCAAGGAGGTGCTGCGCCGGATGGTCGCAAAGGCCGACGTGCTCACCGAGAACTACCGGCGTGGCACGCTCGAGAAACTCGGGCTCGGTTACGAAGCACTGTCGACACTGAATCCTGGCCTGATCTACTGCGCGGTGTCGGGCTACGGGCGCGACGGTCCGTGGGCCGACAAGGGCGGCTTCGACCTGATTGCGCAAGGCTTCGCGGGGCTCATGAGCATCACCGGCGAGCCGGGCCGCCCGCCCGTGAAGACCGGCAACTCGGTCGCCGACATCAATGGCGGCATCCTCGCCGCGGTCGGCATCCTGGCCGCCTACGTGCACAAGCTGAAGACCGGTCGCGGTCAGATGGTCGACACCTCGCTGATGGAGGCGGCGCTTCAGCAGACCTACTGGCACGCGGCGATCTTCCTCGCGACCGGGGTGTCGCCGCATGCGCTCGGATCGAGCCACGTGCTGACCGCGCCGTACCAGGCGTTCCGCACCGCCGACGGCTACATCAACATCGGCGGCGCCAACCAGTCGAACTGGGAGCGCATCGCCGACGTGCTCGGCCACCCCGAGTGGAAGAGCGACGCGCGTTTCGCGACCAACGCCGACCGGATGCGCAACCTGCCCGAGCTGGTCGCGGCGATGGAGGCGGAGTTGGCGCGCCACGATCGCGCGCACTGGATCGGGGTGTTCGACTCTGCGGGTGTGCCAGTGGGGCCGGTTCACTCGATCGGCGAGGCGCTGTCGCACCCGCAGGTGCTGGCGCGCGGAATGGTCGTCGACCTGCATCATCCGCAGGCCGGGGCGACGCGCGCGCTCGGCTGCCCGGTGCACCTGTCGGCGACGCCGGCGCGCATCGACCGCCCGGCGCCGCTGCTCGGCGAGCACACGCGAGAGGTGCTGCGCGAACACGGCTACGACGACGCGCAGGTCGACGTGCTGGCGGCGGCCGGCGTGGTCGAGGAAGCCTCGGGTCGGCAGTGATGCGGCGCCGCACGCGGGTGCCCTGCGCCCCGGCGACCGGGTAGACTGCTGGCCCATGCCCGATCGCGATCCCGACCTCCGCACCCGCCTGGCCGAGGCCGGCCGCCATCTCGAGGTGCCGGTGAACACCGCGAACCTGCCGGTGCATCGCGCGTCGACGGTGTTGTTCGACACGCTCGCGCAGGCCGAGACCGCCGGCCATGCAGTCGGCGGCGGCGAACGGCACGCCACCACCTACGGCACCGCCGGCACGCCGACGACGATGGCGCTGATGGACGCGCTCGCCGAGATCGAGGGCGGCGGTCACGCGGTGCGCGCCGCGTTGATGCCGTCGGGGCTGGCCGCCATCACCACCGTGCTGCTTGCATTGCTCGAACCCGGTGACCACCTGCTGGTCACCGACTCGGCGTACGGTCCCACGCGGGTATTCTGCGACGGCATGCTGGCGCGGCTCGGCGTGAGGACGACGTACTACGATCCGGTCGTCGGTGCCGGCATCGACGCGCTGGTGCGCCCCGAGACGAAGCTGATCTGGCTCGAGAGCCCGGGCAGCTACACCTTCGAGGTGCAGGACGTACCGGCGATCTGCGCGGTGGCGCGCGAGCGCGGGATCCTCACGGCGATCGACAACACCTGGGCCTCGCCGGTGTTCGCCCGTCCGTTCGATTGGGGCGTCGACGTGTCGGTGCTTGCGCTGACCAAGTACTGGAGCGGCCATTCCGACCTGCTGATGGGCGCGGCGGTGGCGCGCGAGGCCTTGTGGCCGATGTTGTGGAGCACCGTGCGCCAGCTCGGCCAGTGCGTAGGCGGCGACGATGCCTACCTCGTCCTGCGCGGGTTGCGCACCGCCGACGTCCGCATGCATCGCCACCAGGAGAACGCACTGGCGGTTGCGCACTGGCTGCAGCGGCGAGAGGAGGTCGAGACGGTTCTTCACCCGGCCTTGTTCTCGCATCCGCAGCACGCGCTGTGGCGGCGCGACTTCGCGGGGGCCGGCGGATTGTTCGCCTTCTCGCTCGAACCGACGCTGATCGGCGACAGGACACGCGCGCGCGCCGCAATCGCGGCACTGTGCGAGCACCGTCGGCACTTCGGTATCGGCTATTCGTGGGGCGGCTTCGAGAGCCTGATCATGCCGGCGCACATCGAGCACTTGCGCAGCGCGCGGCCGTGGACCGGCGGGCCGTTGATCCGCGTTCACGTCGGGCTCGAGAGCCCGGACGACCTGGTCGCCGACCTGCAGGCCGGCTTCGAGGCGATGCAGCACGCGATTGCGAGTTGAGCCCGCCGACTGCGGGGGGTCGTCCACCGCACCCGAGCGACCTGCAAGGTGCAGCGCAGCGGTGCCTGCGACACGCCCGGCACTTGCCGCGCCAGCTGCCGGCAGGCGGCGCCCGGCCCGCACTCAGATCGCGTCGAGCCTTTGCCTGATCGCGCGCGCCTGCACGGCGGCGCCTGCCTCGCCGCGGGCGGCGGCCTGCACGTACCAGTAGATCGCGCGCTCGGGGTCGGGCGCCACGCCATGGCCTCTTTCGTACATGCTCGCGACGATGTAACAGGCGCCCGCGTCGCCCTGAGCGGCGGCCAGTTCGTACCAGCGGGCTGCTTCGGCGTGGTCCTGCGGCGCGCCGCGACCGAGGAAGTACTGCGTGGCGAGCCCGACCTGCGCGTCGCGCGAGCCTTGCTCGGCCGCCGCCCGATACCAGGCGGTGGCCGTCGCCGGCGACCTCGGGACATGCTCGCCGCGGTCGTACAGTCCGGCGAGCGCGTACTGGGCGTGCGCGAACCCGCTCTGCGCCGACCTGCGAAGCCAGGCAACGCCGTCGGCGGGGCGGGGACGCGTGCCGATCCCCTCGATCAGCATGACGGCGAGGTTGAACTGCGCGAGGCGGTGGTGTTTCTCCGCCGCCCTTCGGTAGTGGGTCAGCGCACTGGCGTGCCGACCGTGGCGGTAGTCGGACCAGCCGCGGGCGGAGTCGGAGTCGGCGCCCGCCGGGGTCGCGACAGGCTGTGCGATGGCGGCGGTGAACACGGCCGCCAGGATCAGGGCGATCAGGACTCTCATGGCCAACTCCATGCGGAACGGGGTGGCATCAGGGTCGTGCCGGTACCGCGGAATGTCTTGAGAGTTCCGCGAAATCGCGACGAAAGAAGTACGATGGGCGGAGCGCTCGCACGTCCGCGTTTCGCTGGACGGTGCTCGCGCGTCGGCGACGGGGACATGGACCGGATCGTCATACCGGACGCTGCTGAATCGACCCGCTTGCAGCTGGGCGGGTTCGTGCTGGACCTGGCTCGGGCCGAGTTGCGCAGCCCGGACGGGCAGCTCGCGGCGCTGCGCCGGCAGGCGCTGCAGGTCCTGCTGGTGCTTGGCGCCAACGCGGGTCACGTGGTCGGCAAGGACGAGTTGCTGCGCCTGGTGTGGCCGAAGGTGGTGGTCGGCGAGGACTCGCTGGCCCAGGCCATCGCCGAGATCCGCCGGGTCCTCGACGATCGCGAGCACCGCCAGGTACGTACCGTTGCGCGGCGCGGCTACATGCTCGTTCCCGCGCCGCCTGCGGGCGACGCAGCGACGGGTGGTGCGGCGGTACCGGACCCGCACGCGTCGGCCGCCGTGGCGCGCACCGGCCTGCAGACGTGGCGCCGCAAATGGGTCGGGCCGGCACTGGCAGTGGGTGCGGCGGCGGCCGCGCTGGGCATCGCCCTCGCCCCGCGGGGCGCAATCGACGCAGTGCCGGTCGAAACCGTCGCCGGCGCCGTTCCGGTTCGATCGCTGGTGGTGCTGCCGTTCGAGCCCGGGCCCGGCGCGACGGATCAGGGCTGGTTCGCCGATGCTCTGACCGCCGACCTGACCAGCGCGCTCGGCAGCTGGCGCGACGTGCTCGTGATCGGGCGCGGAACCGCGTCGCGTTACCGGGGCAAGGACGTCGACCCGCGCGACGTCGCGCGCGAACTGGGTGTGCGCTACGTGATTCGCGGCTCGGTGCGGCGCGACGGCGACCGTGTGCGCCTGGACCTGGCGATGGTCGATGGCCAGACCGGCGCGCAACGCTGGGCCGAGCAGATCGACGTCGAGCGCACTCGGCTGGCGCAATCGATCGACGAGATCCGGGGCGGCCTCGCCCGGACGCTGCTGGTCGAGCTGGGCAGGTCCGTCGGGCAGCAAATCGAACGGATGAGGCCGGAGCAGGCCGAGGCCGATGACCTTGCCATGCATGGCACCGCAGTCTTCCTGCGGAGCCTGGGCCCGGAGAACTTCGCCGAGGCCGGGCGCCTGTTCGAGCAGGCCGTGGCCATGGACCCGAACTCGATCCGCGGACTGGCCGGCGTGAGCCTGGTCAACAGCATGGGAGTCCTCTTCAACTGGCTGCCCGACCGGGACTCGGCAGTGCGACGCTCGGAACAGGCATTGGCGCGGCTCGAGTCGCTCGAAGCCAACGGACACCTGACGCTGCTGGCGCGCGCCACGCTGGTCAACCTGCATGCGGACTGGGAGGGGCTGCTGACCGTGGCCGGAACGCTGCTGGAGCATTTCCCGGCCGACGCCACGTCGCACCACCATCGCTGCTCGGCGCTGCTGCGTCTCGGCCGATTCGACGACAGCATCCAGTCGTGCGAGCGCGCGCTCAGGATCAGCCCGCGCGATTCCCGCGTCGCCATCTGGCATGGCCTGATCGGCATGGATCACTTCATGCAGGGTCGCTACGCGCTGGCCGCAAGCCACGCCCGGCACACGGTGACCGGCAACCCGAAGCTGCCGTTCTACTGGCTGCTGCTGGTCGCGTCGCTGGCGCGCGACGGTCGCCCCGACGAAGCGCGCAAGGTGCTGGCCGACTTCGACGCGCGGCACGCGGGTTTCGACCTGTCGGGCGTGCCGGTGCTGTGGCCGGCCACGAATCCGGCCTTCGTCACCGGTCGCGACCTGATCGTCGCGACCGTGCAGGGCCTTCGGCCTTAGCGCCTCTTCACGCTACGATCGCGCCCATTGCCAGCGCCGCGGCGGTTCGCGGCCGGTGCAGACGTAGTACAGCACGCGCGAGTTGTTCATCGTGACGGTCATCCGGCGGCGCGCGCGTCCTCGTCCGGCGAACAGGAGCTCGTCGCCCTCGGCCAGCGCGAAGTCGTCCCTGGGCAACAGCGTCTCCCGGCCGTTGCGCAGCACGAGCAGCGCGAGCGCCTCGAGCTTGTCCTGCCGGTCATCGGGGTCGCGCAGCAGCTCGCCGAGCGTGAACGGGCGGTCCAGGCCGGCGAGGCGCTCGACCAGTGCGGGCGCGTGTTCGCGGTGGACGCGAACGCTCCAGGTCGCCGGCGTGCGCGTTCCGCTGCGCTTGCGCAACTGGTGGATCACCTCGTCGGCCCAGGCGTCGCGCTCGCGGCGCACGGTCTTCAGGAACCTCAGCAGCAGCGGCGACGTCAGCAGCGCGACGCATTCGTCGGCGACGATCTCGCTCGGTCGCATCACCAGGTCGGCGCGGAAGTTGTGGAACAGCACGCCGTTGGCGGCGTCGTTCTGGCGCAGCACGGTGAACAGCTTCGGGTTCAGCGACTGCGCGAGGCTGGCGATCGCGAGGTTGCGCAAGTCGTGCTCGGTACCCACGACCAGGCCCGCGGCCGACCGCACGTCGGCGAGCTCGAGCACGCCCGACTCGGTGCCGTCGCCGGTGATCACCTCGGCGTGCGAGACCATCAGCGGCGACGGATCGACGATGCGCACCTTGTTGCCCTCGGCGACCAGCCGGTCGCCGACCGCGCGGCCGAAGCGGCCGTAGCCGCAGACGATCCACAGCCCGCGCGGCGGCTCGTGCTCCTTGGCGAGCTCGGTGTCCTGCGGCGCGGTCAGCCAGTCGAACAGCCGGTAGCCGCCCGGAGCCCGCATCGCAAGCATCAGGTGCTCGGCGAACGCCTCGAAGGGATTGATGACCTGTGGCTTGCCGAACGAGTTCATCAGCGCCGCGGTCTCGACCGACTGCGTGCGCGCGATGACTTGCAGCGACGGGTTGAGCAGCCGCGCAGCCGTGACCACCGCGAGGTTTGCCGTGTCGTCGTTGGTCAGCGCCAGCGCGCCGCGGCACATCGGATGGCGCAGTCCCGCGCGGACCAGCACCTGCGGTTCGCTGGCGTCGGCGTTCAGCGCCAGCAGGTCGGTGCGAAAATCCTCGAGCTCGAGTTCCTCCAGCCGCGCGGCGCTCTTCTCGACGACGACGAAGCGGGTGGCGAGCCGGTCGAACACGCGCGCCAATCGGTGGCCGGTATCTCCGCAGCCGAGCACCAGGTAGAACGGTTCGGCGATGCGCACGACGCTGCGTTCGAAGCGCATCGCCGCGGCGGCGCGCAGGAAGTTGCGGTCCTGGAACAGCGCGATCAGCGTCAGCAGCGTGTAGGTCCAGCCGGTCACCGACAGGTAGATGACGGCGGTGGCCCACATCCGCTGCGCGTCCGAGAATGCGTAGGGCACCTCGCCGAAACCGATCGTGGTCGCCGTGTAGGTGACGAAGTAGAACGCGTGGAAGAAGCTCATTGGCGGCGTCGGTGCCCCCGACGCGTCGACGCCGGCGATCAGCGTGAAGCCCCCGACCGAGATCGCGTAGATCACGATCAGCGTCATCAGCGGCGTGCGCACGCGGCGCAGCAGCAGGTGGAGCACGCTGCTGGAGGCGAGCATGGCTTCGACGGCGCCTCAGCGCCGCATCATGAGCGTCTCGCCGATGAGCAACGCCACCGACACGACGTTCGCGAACAGCGCGCCGGCGGCCAGCGACACGACGCTGGCGGTGACGCCCCCCGTGAAGCCCAGGTTGCCGACGTGCGAGGCCCAGGCCCAGACGCCGGCGGCGATCAGCAGCTGCGCGTCGGCGACCAGGCTCGTTGCCAGGTGAATCGCGCCGAGCTGCGTGCGGTCGCCGAGCTTGAGCACGGTCGCCACCAGGTTCACGACGATCGCCGCGAACAGTTCGGAGACGTGATGGTGCTCGGGGTTCGAGATGTCGCCGTAGACGAAGCCGAAGTTCAGCGTCGCGGCCAGCAGGATGAAGAAACCGAAGACGACCTTGCCGGTGTTCATGCGGCACCCGTCACTGAGCGTCGCGCGAATCCTGCTCGGGGTCGTACGGGCGCGCGCCGCGCTTGACCTCGGCCATGTCGAGCTTGCGCACCTGCCCCAGCACGTCCTCGAGCGCGCCCTTGGGCAGCGCGCCGGCCTGCTGGAACACGATCACCTGCTCGCGGAAGATCATCAGCGTCGGGATCGAGCGGATCGCGAAGTGGCCGGCCAGCGCCTGCTCTTCGTCGGTGTTGACCTTGACGAACCTCACGTCCGGATTTGCCTCGGCCACTTCCTCGAAGATCGGCGCGAAGCCGCGGCACGGGCCGCACCATGGCGCCCAGAAGTCGATGACGACGATGTCGTTGCCGGTGATGGTCGATTCGAACCGGTCGGCGGTGAGTGCTTCGGCGGCCATGGAACGCTCCGTGCTGGGAACCGGGAAGAATACGTCAATCCAGCACGACCGCGCTTCGCGCCCGGGCGACCGCGGCGCGAAGCGTCCAGTCGAGCAGCGCGAGCTGCCCTTCGTAGAACTCCTCGCCGACCGACTGCGGCGTGGCCGGCGGCAGCGACAGCGAGGCGTCGCGGTCGGAACCGTCTATGAGGATGCGCATGCCCGCCTTGCGGGCGATGTGCATCATCGCGGCGTTCTCGGACAGGCAGTGCATGAACAGCTCGCCGACGCCGCGGTTGCGCGCGTGCAGCGCCGCGCGACGGAACATCGCCTGCGCGAGCCCGCGGCCGCGCTGCGACGCGTGCACCGACAGGCCGAGTTCGACGCCGCTGTCGAGCCGCGCGACGTGCGTGAAACCGACCAGCGCGCCGTCGTCGTCGCGCACGCCGAAGACGGCGTCGCGGTCGAAATCCAGCCGCTCGACGTAACCGGCGATCGCCTCGTCGCTGACCGGGACGCCGAAGCGAAGGCGACGGTCTTCGGGCGACAGCGCGACGAGGTGGGTGAGGATCTCCGGCCGGCTCGAGGCCGAAAGCGGATGGACGACGTTCGACATGACGTACTCCAACGGGTGTCGACGACACGAATGTTGCAGTGCAACACGGATAAGGGCAAATCCGTGGCCCATCGGGCTGTCGGCGGCGTCAGCAGCGGGTGCGTTCCAGCGGGTGCGTTCGATTGCGCGTCGGCATGTGCCTACAATCGAACGGGGCCGGTGCGTGTCGTGTCCGGCCGGCCGCAACGCCATCCAGCAGGTCGCCGCCGATGCCAACCCATCCGAATCCGTACCGCCAGGGCCTCGATCGAAACGCCGCCAACCACGTGCCGCTGACGCCGGTCAGCCTGGTCGAATGGGCGGCCGACGTGTTCCCGGAGCGCTGCGCCACGATCCACGGCCCGCTGCGCTACAGCTGGTCGCAGATGCTGGCCCGTGCGCGCCGGCTGGCGTCGGTGCTGGCGGCGCGCGACGTCGGCGACGGCGACACCGTGTCGGTCGTGCTGCCGAACATCCCCGCGATGCTCGATGCGCACTACGGCGTGCCGATGACGGGTGCGGTGCTCAACACGATCAACACGCGGCTCGATGCCGCGACGATCGCGTTCCAGCTGCGCCACTCGGGCGCCAGGGTGCTGATCGTCGATCGCGAGTTCGCGCCGGTGGTCGCGCAGGCGCTCGCGCAGCTCGATGCCGCCGGACATCCGCCGCCATTCGTGGTCGACGTCGACGACCCGGTGTACGACGGCCCCGGCGACCGCATCGGCTCGGTCGAGTACGAGGACTGGATCGCCGGCGGCGACGCCGCGCACCAGTACCGGTGGCCCGAAGACGAGTGGGATGCGATCGGCCTCAACTACACGTCGGGAACGACCGGCGATCCGAAGGGTGTCGTCGTGCACCACCGCGGCGCCTACCTGAACGCGGTCGGCAACGTGCTCGCGTGGAGCCTTCCGCGGCATCCGGTCTACCTCTGGACGCTGCCGCTGTTCCACTGCAACGGCTGGTGCTTTCCGTGGACACTGGCTGCGGTCGCCGGCACCAGCGTCTGCCTGCGCCGCATCGACGCGGCGCTGATCCTGAGTCTGATCCGCGAACATCGCGTGACGCACTACTGCGGAGCGCCGATCGTGCACGCGACGCTGATCGGCGCGCCGGCGGCGATGAAGGAAGGCATCGACTGGGTGGTCAAGGCGATGGTCGCCGGCGCCGCGCCGCCGGCGTCGATGATCGAGGGCATGGAGCGCATGGGCTGGGAAGTCACGCACGTCTACGGGCTGACCGAGGTCTACGGCCCGGCGTCCGTGTGCGTGAAGCGCGACGAGTGGAACGCGCTCGACCTTGCCGACCGCGTCGAGAAGAACGGCCGCCAGGGCGTGCGCTACCAGATGCAGCAGGGGCTGACTGTCGTCGACGAGACCATGCAGGAGGTGCCGCGCGACGGCGTGACGATGGGCGAGGTGGTGTTCCGCGGCAACATCGTGATGAAGGGCTACCTCAGGAACCCGAAGGCCAGCGCCGACGCATTCCGCGGCGGCTGGTTCCACACCGGCGACCTCGGCGTCGTGCACGCCGACGGCTACGTGAAGCTGAAGGACCGCGCCAAGGACATCATCATTTCGGGCGGCGAGAACATCAGTTCGATCGAGGTCGAGGATGCGTTGTACAAGCACCCGGCGGTGCTCGCCTGCGCGGTGGTCGCAAGGCCCGACCCGAAGTGGGGCGAGACGCCGCTGGCCTTCGTCGAACTGAAGTCCGACCGGGAACCGGGTTCTTCCGCGGCGGCGAAGGCGCTCGCCGACGAACTGATCGCGCACTGCCGCAAGCTCCTGGCGCACTTCAAGTGCCCGCGCGAGGTTCGCTTCGGCGTCGTGCCCAAGACCTCGACCGGGAAGATCCAGAAGCACCTGCTGCGGGAACAGGCGCGCTCGGCATCGGCGATCGACTAGACACCATGGTCGCCCGCGCTTTGGCGGGCGGCCGGTCTCCTGAGTCGTAGGTTGCGCGGCGAGCCGCGCCGAGCTACATGCCGAGAACGAGTCATCGGCAAACGTAATGGAGGCC
>Ga0073904_10000739_pt1 | contig 23583 bp, 18 predicted proteins | sample KloWWTrecipitate_FD_66668 | JGI IMG/M metagenome (GOLD analysis project Ga0073904, IMG submission 66668) | Active sludge microbial communities from Klosterneuburg, Austria, studying microevolution and ecology of nitrifiers - Klosterneuburg... | ecosystem: Engineered > WWTP > Aerobic digester >... | reverse complement strand
CCGGCCCAGTCCGGCGTTCAGGCGGGCCGCCTCCGCCCGCGCGGGATTCCTGAGCCGCCCCACCACGGGCAGGGTGGAGGGCACGCGGCGCGGGGGGTCGGCAAGGGCGCTCTCGTCGGTGAGCGCGTTCATGAAGGCGATGAGATCGAGGCGCTGCTGGTAGGTGAGGTTGATGGGCCGGATCTTGTCGTCGAGATTCGGGGTGGGAACACCCAGGCCGGGGCCGCCGCCTTTCGAGTAGAAGTCGAGGACTTCGTCGAGGGTCTGGAAGCGCCCGTTGTGCATGTAGGGCGCGGTGAGGGCGACGTTGCGGAGCGTGGGCACCTTGAAGGCGCCCTTGAGACCGCTTCCCCCGATGTCTCCACGGCCGCGGTCCTCCGCCTCATCGTCGAGCTTCGGCACCCCGATGACCTTGAAGTTGGGGCTCGAGAACGTGGGGAGAGAGTGGCACTCGAAGCAGCGCGCCTGCCCGGACCGGAAGACGTCGAAGCCGCGGCGCTGCGACAGGGTGAGCGCGCTGTGGTCGCCCGCCACGTACCGGTCGAACGGGGAGCGCGAGGTGAGCTGGGTGCGCTCGAAGGCCGCGATCGCCCTGGTGACGTTGGCCAGGTTGATCGACGAACCCATGTGTCCGCCGAACGCCTGATCGAAGAGCGACTGATACTCGGGGAGGGTCGCCATCTCGCTCGAAAGGTTCGCATCGGTCTCCCCCATCTCCTCGGGCGCGGTGATGGGATTTTTCGCCTGATCCTCGAGATCCTTCGCCCGGCCATCCCAGAACTGCGTCTGGTTGAATGCGGCGTTCCAGATGGAAGGGGCGCCGCGGCGGATCACCTGCCCGCCCGTCCGCTCCGGCCCGAGGCCTTTGCCCCCCTGGCCCATCGACTTGCCGCGGCCGTCGGAATAGCCGAGGTCGGGGTGGTGGCAGGTCGCGCAGGAGATGTCGTTCTTCGCGGAAAGGATAGGGTCGTAGAAAAGCATACGGCCGAGCGCGGCGCGGCGCGCGAACCTCGGGTCGGTGATCGAGTTGTCGGGGCGCTGGGGCATGTCCGGCCAGCGGCTCGCGAGACCGCCGGGCCCGCTCGGGCCCGCGGTGTTCGGGGCGCCCTCGGTGTCCACGGGAAGCGCCATCGACGAAGCGATCGCGATCACCGCGAGGGGCACGCCGAGGAGCAGAGCGGCGAGGGCGAAGAGGATCTTCGGGCCCCGTGGCCCTGGCGGAGGCGCCACCCGCGCCGTCTTCGGCAGGGGCGCGTAAGGGCTAGCGGGACGCCTGGGCGGCGAGGGCATGCTCTCCCCGTTCGGTTTCAAGACGCCTGAGGAGCCACGGCCCCTGGACCAGGACCCACACCACGCACACCGCGCCGGCCAGGTAGAAGACGTTCCGGTAGGCCTGCAGGGGGTCCGCCTGACTCCGGCCGAGTGCCACCATGAGGCCCCCGCACATCGGCCCGAGCAGCATGCCCGTAGCACCCGCGGTGTTCACGAGCGCCATCATGCGGCCCCGTGATTCGGACGGCACGAGGGTCGCCGCGTAGCAGAGCACGGTGCCGTACATGAAAGAGGATGCGATGCCGGCCGCCATCATCGAAACCGGGAGGAGGGCTTTCGGTGCGATGGCGAGCGATGCGATCGCCGCCCCGTAGAGCAGCGCTCCAAGGGCCAGAAGCCCCGCTCGCGGCACCCGGTCTCCCAGGCGGCTCGCCGGGTACATCAGGAGAGCGAAGGGGAGCATCAGCATCGAGTAGAGGAGGCCAATGCTGCGATCGGACAGGCCGTGGGTCTTCGTGGCGAAAAGAGCGAAGGTCACGATGATGAGGCCGATGGTGAATCGCTCGATGAAGGCCGCGGAGAGCGGCCCCATGACGTCTCCGTCCCGCAGGGAGAGCCGGCGAGGCGTCGCGGCGCCCTTGGGCTCGATGGGGAGGGTCGACGAATAGAGGAAGGGCGCGGCGAGGGCCACGAGGGCCGAGAGCGAGGCCCCGACCAGGAAGGGCAGCCTCGGGCTCTCGCCCACCAGGATGCCGCCGAGGCCGGATCCGAACGCGATGGCGAGCATCACCGCGCCCCCGGCCATGCCCATGGCCCGGCCCGCCCCGACCAGCGGCTTGTAGGCGGCGGCGCGCGCGAGGAGGAGCGTGGCTGCGCCAAGGTGGGCGGCGCCTTCGAGGGTCCGCAGGAGGAGAACGAGCGAGGTGGACAGGGGCAGCGAGACCGCGACCAGCAGCACGGCATCGAGGCCCGCGAGCGCCATCAGCCAGCGAGCCGAGCGGCTCGCGTTGCCGGACGAGACCAGGCGCGCGATGAGCGGGGTGGTGAGGATCGCGCCCAGCATGTTGAGGGACATGAACGCGTGCATCGGACCCTCGGCGCCCGCGTGAAGCTCGGCGAAGAGGGGCCGGATAGCGGGGGCGAGCAGGGTCGCCGGGAGCATCTGCAGGAAGACGGCCGCGATCAGCCAGTGAAGCGAAGCGTGCTTCGCGTCCATCTCCGAAAGCTCCGCCGGGCGAGGGTTGCTCACCCGGCGGATTTTCGCACGGCCTCCCTTATGAGCAGCAGGTCGGGCCGCAGCATGCGGCTTTAGGCGCTTCGGGGGCCTTGCGCGCGCGGTAGGTCAGCGAGCGAACGGTGCCGCGGAGGGAATCCACGCTGACCCCCGCCTTGGCGGCGAGCCGCTCGGCCTCGGGCCGCGCGTGATCTATGACCAACGCCCCGTAGTCGATGTCCTTCAGAATCTCGATCTCTCCGAGGCCCGCGGCCTTGAGCATGCCCAGGTACGAATCCCGCATGGCCGCGCCCGAGATGCAGCCGACGTAGGCATAGACGTCCTGCTCGATCTCGGGCGGGAGCTTCTTGTCGAGCACGATGTCCGAGATCACGAGGCGGCCGCCGGGCTTGAGGATGCGCGCGATCTCCTTGAAGACCACGGCCTTGTCGGGCACGAGGTTGATCACGCAGTTGCTGGTGATGGCGTCCACCGTGCCGCTCTCCACGGGCAGTTCCTCGAGCCGGCCTTCCCGGAACTCGGCGTTCGTCACCCCGTGCTTGGCGGCGTTGCGGCGGGCGCGGGCCAGCATCTCGGGGGTCATGTCCACCCCGATGACCTTGCCCGTCGGTCCGACCGCGTCGGCGGCGAGGAACACGTCGATCCCCGCGCCGGAGCCGAGGTCGACCACGGTCTCCCCCGCCTTCAGGGCGAGGTGATCGATGGGCGCTCCGCAGCCGAGGCCGAGATTCGCCCCTTCGGGCACGGCGCTGAGCTGCTTCTTCGAATAGCCGAGATCGAGGGTCACGGCTTCTTCCGAGGGCGAGCCGCATCCGCTCGGGCCGCAGCACGAACCTCCTTCGAGGGCGATGGCCGCGTACTTCCCGCGCACGCTGCTGACCACGGTTTCCTTGTTCTGGGGATCGAGGGTTTCCATTACTTTTTTCTCCTGGTGATTGAGTTCAGAGGGACGACGGGCACCACTTCCTCGGCGCAGCAGTTTTCCTTGAGGTAGTCCACGAGGCCGAGGCTCGCGGCGAAATCCACGGAATAGATGACGCTCCGGCCGTCCCGCTTCGCGGTCACGAGGCCGACTCGAGCGAGTTCGGCCAGGTGAAACGAGGCGTTGGGCGGCGAGATCCCCATGCGGGTGGCGATCTCTCCGGCCGGAAGCCCGAGAGGCCCCCGGCGCACGAGCAGACGAAAGACCGACAGCCGGGTTTCGTGAGCCAGGGCCCCGAGTCGTTGGACCGCTTCTCTTATTTCCATGATTCTATTATTCTAGAAACGTTGAATCATTGTCAAGTGTTCCATCGCCGACCCCCAAAGCCTGTAAAACCTGAACCCATGAAGCTCGACTGGAGACGCGCCGCCCTCTTTGCGACCCTGCTGGCGTCGCTCGCCTACCACGGGGCCAGGGCCTATCTCGCTCTCAGCGCCGTTCTCGACCCCCTCCTCCCTCCTTCCGCTTCCGGAGCGAACGGCACCCTGGCCGTGGTGCTCATGGAGATCGTTCTGCCCGTTTTCTTCCTGGCCGTGGGTTTCTCGGTGGTCTGGAGAAAACTCGAGGACGCGGCGGCGTGGCTCCTCCTCTACATGATGCTGGCCTTCTCGAGCATGGCCGGCGCTTCGACCGCCGACCTGGAACGCCTGGGCCCCGTATGGGGCGCCGCCGCCGCGGTCTGGTTCACCTTCTTCTCCACCTCCTGGCCGCTCGCGATGCTCTCCTTCGCCGTCGTCTTCCCCGAACCGCTGCCCCTGGACACGCGCAGACCGTGGCTCAAGTGGCTGCTGCTGATCCCCCTCTTCGCGGTCAGCGTGATCCAGGCCGGGACGAATCTCGTCATCGCAGACCTCTCCCTGGGGACGTGGTTCCGAGGCCTCGCCTCTCAACTTGGGCAAACCGCACTGATCCTCAGGTACATGGCCATGGGGCTCTTCTTCACCGTGCTCGGATTCAAGTCCGGGACGGGCAGGAACCCCGATTCGGTGAGACGGGTCCGCATCCTCTTCATCGGGGCCGGAGTGGCCATGGCGCCCGCCCTGGCTCTCGCGACCCTGGCCCTCGTCACCGGGACGCCGTTCGGGGCGCGGGCCTCGGACTCGGTGATCGTGCCGACCATCCTGGTGATGATGATCTTCCCCGCGGTCCTCGCCTACGTGGTCATCGTGCACAAGGCCATGGGCGTGGGCATGGCCATCCGGCAGAGCCTTCAGTACGCGCTCGCCCATCGCGCGTTGCGTTTCATCCAGATGGCGATCGGCATCGCCGTGCTCTTCGGACTGCTGGAGATCTTCTCCGACCCGGCCAAGCGGCGGGTCGACCGGCTCCAATGGATGGCCTTCGGCGTTCTCCTCATGGTCTTCGTGAGGCGCGGGGCGGACCGGTTCCGCGCCTGGATCGACCGGCGATTCTTCCGGGAAGCGGTGGACGCCGAGCGCATCCTCGCCGACCTCGGCGAGCAGGTAAGGTCGATCACCGGCCGTCGCGACCTCCTCGAAACCGTCTCGCGAAAGATCGGAGAGGCCCTGCACATCCCCAAGGTCGCGGCCTTCGTCCGCGGCGAGACGGGCTTCATGCCCGCGTTCGCGACCGGCTACGGCGGCGACGCCCTGGACCTCGAATTCGGGAATGCCGGTGTCCTCACCTGCTGCATCTCCGTGCTGGAGAAGCCTCAGACCATCTACCTCGACGACAAACACTCGTGGATCGTGCGCGAGAAGATCCCCGAGGCGGACGCGGCAAAGCTGCGCGACCTCCAGTCGGAGGTCCTCATCCCCCTGCGCACCAAGAACGCAGTCGAGGGTTTTCTGAGCCTCGGCCCGAAGTCCTCCGAGGCGGCCTACTCGCCCTCCGACCTCCATCTCCTCCAGTCCGTCGCCCATCAGACCGCCCTCGCCCTCGACAACACGCGGCTCGTGGAGCAGGTGGCGGGCGAGGTGGCCAAGCGGGAGCGTATGACGCGTGAGATCGAGATCGCCCGCGAGGTCCAGTTCACCCTCCTGCCCCAGACGCCGCCGGTGATCAAGGGCCTCGACCTCGGAGGCCATTGCCGGCCCGCCGCGGGGATCGGCGGCGACTACTACGATTTCATACCGCTCGAAGGCGAGCGCGCGATCGGCCTCGCCATTGGCGACATCGCGGGCAAGGGCATTCCCGCCGCCCTCCTCATGGCCGGCCTGCAGGCGGCACTTCGCGGGCAGGCGCTGGTGGGCAGCCGCGACCTCGCCAAACTGATGACCAACATCAACAAGCTGGTCTTCGAGTCGTCGCCCGCGAACCGTTACGCCACCTTCTTCTACGGCGAATACCGCGACGGCGTCCTCGCGTACGTGAACGCCGGCCATAACGCTCCCATGCTGCTACGCCAGGATGGGCAGCTCGAGCGCCTGGAAACCGGCGGTCCGGTCATCGGCATGATGGACTTCGCCTTCTTCACCGAGGGAACCATCGACGTCCGCGCGGGAGACGTGCTCCTCGGCTTCACCGACGGCATCTCGGAGTGCATGAACCCGCGGGACGAGGAGTGGGGGGAAGACCGGCTGCTCGCCGTCCTGCGCGGGGGACGCGACCTCGCGGCCCACGACCTCGTCGCCCGGATCATGACCGAGGCGGACGCCTTCGCGGCGGGGGCCAAGCAGCACGACGACATGACCCTGATCGTAATGAAGGTCGCTAGTACCCCTTGACCGCGGCGAACTCCCCGGCCCGATAGCTCGAACAGAGCCGGTCGAGTGCTCCGGGCCTCGTCTCTCCGGGAAGCAGGGCGGCGAAGAGCCCATCCGCCGCGGCGTGGGCGGCGATCCGGTGGCCCAGGGGATTGGGGTGAACCACGTCGACCCGCACCTCGCGAAACGCGTACGACGAGAAGCAGGGCAGGAGATCGACGGAGAGGACGCCCGCCCGCCCGGCCGCGCGCGCGATCCGGGCATGCAGGTCCAGATAGGGGTAGTTCTCGAACTTGTTGCCGAGGATCGGAAAGATCGCGATCGCCGCGGTGATGCCGCGGGGTTTCACCACTCCCGCGAGTGCCGAGAAGCTCGCATCCAGGTGAGCGTCGAGGGTCTCGGGAGTCGCTTCATAGAGCTCCCCGCCGAACGGGTTGCGCGCCCGGGCGAAGCTCGCGCGCGCATCGCGCTCGGTCAGCCGGTATTCGATCCACGCCGCGAACCGGGAGAAGGACAGGAGGGATTCGAGCGCGCGCCGCGGGCCGCTCCGCGCTTCCCGCCGGGCCTGGGTGAGGCCGTATTCGAAGCTGAGCAGGCCCTCGAGGTCGTTGAGGCAGAAGCCGAAGATCGCCACGTCGGGGCGAAGGGAGTCGACGCGCTTCCGGAGATTCTCGACCTCCTGATCGAGGTTATAGCCCGGCACGCCGAGATTCAGGGTCTCGACCCGCGGCCCCAGGACCGTCCCGAGCTGGGCGGGAAAGGCGTCGCCCTCCGCGACCCAGTAGCCAAAGGCAATGGAGTCGCCGAAGACCGCGATCCGCTTCACCCCGGGCGCCTTCGGCCGAAGGGCCGGACCGCGGAAGCCGTCGCCGTTGATCCGATAGTCCACTTCGGCGGCCACGAACGAGTTCGGCCGGAGTTCGAAGCCGAGTTTCGGGTCGGCGCTCGCGCGCACCACCGCCCGGTTGATCTGAACCGTGCCCACGCTGACCGAGGCGGCCCGGGCCGCCGCTTCGGCGACGAGCAGAACGAAGAGGATCGAGCCGACGCTGAGAAGAGCCGGGGGTGCAACCCGGCGAAGGAAACTCATCGGACCATCGAGCGGTCGAAGGCCGCTTCCTAGGCCTCGGGAGTGCGGCTGCGAACGGCCTCGATCTTCGCGTCGCGTTCGGCGGCAAGGATGTCCCGCTCGCGCATGTACTGCTCGTTCAGGAGATCGACCTGCTCGCGCAGTTCCTCGGGAAGCCCGGGCGGGAGCTTGGGCTTCTTCATGATGTCGACTTCCGCGAGCTTCGCGTCGTAGACCCGGCGGATCTCCGCGATCTCCTCTTTCTGGGCGGCGGAAAGCTCGCGAATGCTCTCCCCGCTCTCCGCGTCCTTCTTTTTCAGGCGGGCCATGGCCAGTTCGAAGGAGCTCTTGGGGGCGTCGTCTTCAGTCATCGCACGAGGATTCTAACGACAGGTCCCGCAAGGGGCCGCGAGAATTCAAATAACTTGATATTGTGGCCGGAATGTCTTCTCGTTGTCGCACTCGTGTCGATGGGCGGTGGGCCGCAGGTGTGCTCGCCGTGATGGCGCTCGCCTCCTGCGGGGGGGGCCGGCCTCCCCCACTCCCGCGGGCTCCGCCGCGAGTGGGACGGTCTCCGCGCCGGCTTTGCCCCCGCCCCGGCCGGGGCCGCCGGACATCGTGGTCATCCTCGCCGACGACATGGGCTACGGAGACCTCGGCGTCTACGGCCATCCCCTCGCGAAGACACCCAACATCGACCGGCTGGCCGCCGACGGCTCCCGCTTCGAAGCGATGTACGTCCCCTCTCCGGTCTGCGCCCCCTCGCGCGCGGCCCTGCTCACCGGGCGGTACGGGGTGAGGAATGGGGTCACCTGGAACAACAACACCGTCCTCCGCGCGGGCGAAGTGACGATCGCCCAGGTCCTGAAGAACCAGGGCTACGCGACCGGCATCGTGGGCAAGTGGCACCTGGGTGCGAAGGTCAACCAGATGCCCCTGCGCCTGGGCTTCGATTTCTTCTACGGCATGTTGAGTTCGCCGCCGGGCACCAACTTCGTCATGGGCGAACTCGTGACCAACGACTTCCCCGGCATGGACCTGCTCACGAAGCGCCTCACCGACGAGGCCACGGCGTTCATCAAGAAGACGCCTCTCGACAAGGCGCTGTTCCTCTATGTCGCCCACCACGCTCCCCACGCCCCGAACATCAACTCGCCCGCCTTTGTGGGCAGCGCGGGCTTTGGGCCCTACGGGGACGCGGTGCAGGAACTCGACTGGTCGGTAGGCGAGGTGATGAAGACGCTCCAGGAGACGGGCCGCGACCGCAACGCCATCGTCGTCTTCCTGAGCGACAACGGGCCGGTGGCGGCGGGCTCACCGGGGCCGCTCACCTACGGGAAGGGCAACGTGAACGAGGGCGGGATCCGAGTCCCCGCCATCGCCTGGCAACCCTGGAAGATCCCCGCGGGCCGGCTGATCAAGGATCCGGCCTCGACCCTCGACTTGTTCCCCACCTTCGCGGCCCTGGCCGGCGCGCCTCTGCCCCCGAGGGACTACGACGGCGTCGACATCACCCGGCTGCTGACCGGGGAAGTCGACTCCATTCCGGGCAAGGGCATGGGAGGCGGACGCGAGTTCTACTTCTTCATGACCAGCGAGATCGCGGCGGTCCGGTCCGGCCGGTGGAAGTACGTGCGGCCGGGATTCCGCGACTCGGTCCCGGTCCTCTACGACATCGTGGCGGACCCGGGGGAGACGAATTCGGTGCGCCGATTCAACCCGGACATGGCGAACACGCTCGACAAGCGGATCGCCCAGTTCAAGTAGCCAGGAAGGCCCTTCAGCGGCAGGACGAGCCGCGGCACGCGGCCAGGGTTTTCATCCGCGCATTCAGCCGGTTGACTTCGGCGGGATGGCTGCCGACTGCGCTGTCCATCTGATACGGATCGGCCTTGAAGTCGTAGTACTCCTCCTCGCGCGTGTCGTGCTGCACATACAGCGCGGACTCGACGCCGTTCTCCACCCGCACGCCCTGGTAGGTCGGCATGAGCGTGGTCGCGGGATTGGTGTTGTCCCAGTACTCGACGAGGATATCGGGCCGCCAGGCGCTGACCGGCGGCGTGGTCGCGGCGAAGAGCGGGGTGAGGGACCGGCCCTCGATCGCCGGCGGCGGCGGAATCCGGGCCCAGTCGACGATGGTGGCGGGCAGGTCGAGGTTGGCCACGAGGTGAGGGATGGTGATCCCTTTCGGCCCCCCGGGCACCCGGATGTAGAGCGGAATGTCCAGCGACTCGGCGTAGGGCGCGGTCTTGTCGGTGAACCGGTGGGCGCCGGTGGACAGGCCGTTGTCGGAGAAGAAGATGATGGCGGTGTTGTCGAGTTCCCCCTGCGCCTCGAGCGCCTGGACGAGCTTCTCGATCATCTCGTCCACCGCCTGCAGGGCGCGCAGCGAGTTCCGGTACTCGTTGTCGATGTTGGTGACCTGGGCCGAGGTGAATCGGTTGATCCGCTTGATGTGCCTCGGCTTGTCGTTCACGTCGGGCTCGTCGAAGGCGGGCGTCCGCGGTGCGCCGGCCGAGGAGAACATGCCGGCATGCCGTGACGCATATTTCGAGACGTTGTGGGGCGCGTAGGGAGCCACCATCAGGAAGAAGGGCTGGTCGTCCTTGTCCTCGGTGCGGCGCAGGTACTCGAGGGCGCGGGTGGTCAGGTAGTCGGTCTGGTATTCGCCGCCGGGCGATTTGAGATCGCGCCCGTCCTCGTTGAAGGTGAAGTTCACATAGGCTTGGGGCTCGGTGAAGGCGAGCCAGTCGTCCCAGCCCGGAGGCTTAGTGGCCCAGCCCGGCCCATAGCCATTCGTGTACTTCCCGAGATAGGCGGTGCGGTAACCGGCCGACTTGAGCCACACCGGAAGGGAGTCGCCTTCCATTCCGCTGTCGCGATACTTGCCATAGCCTCCGAGCGGCGGCTGATTGCTCAGGATGTTATGGCTGTGTGCGTAGCGCCCGGACAGGACGGTCGCGCGCGACGGGCTGCACAGCGGGGTGGTGGAGATCGCGTTCTGGAAGGTGACGCCCTGGGCGGCGATGAGCGACTGCATTCTCGGCATCTCGCGGGCGCTCACCGCCTCCTGATCGTCGGTCATGATCACGACGACGTTCAGGGGCTTGGGGGCCGGAGCGGCCGCGGGCGGAGCGGAGGAGGGCGAGGAAGGCGAGGGGCCGCCCGCACCGCAGGCCAGGTGGAGAAAGAGCCCGGCGGAAAGCAGAGGAACGGCTCTCAGGATTCTGGGAAGTCTGGTCATGCTGGCGGTCGGAGTCGCGGGTCGCGGGACTATACAAAAAAACGAATCATCGAGGTTGGAGTACAGTAAACGGAGGAGCACCAGCAAAGTGGCCAGCAAACGCGAGCATCTGACCGGGGCGGCCCAGGTCAAGGGCACCATGATCCAGGCCCACCTCAACTGGATCGCGAAGCGAGGCATCGACCCCGCCACCGCCCTCGCCGCCCACCTGCCCGCCGAGGCGGCGAAGCTCGTGTCCCACGCTGTGCTGGCGACCTCCTGGGTTCCGCTCTCCTCCCTGATCGCGGTGGATCGCGCCATCGCCACGGTCGCGAAAGGCAACCCGGACGACGTATTCCGCGAACTCGGCCGATTCTCCGCGACCTCGAACCTCTCCGGCATCTACGCGGGCTTCGTCTCAGACGAGCCGCATCGCTTCTTCGAGAAGCAGGCCCGGCTCCACGATCGTTTCCAGAACTTCGGCGCCTCCACCTACAAGGAACTGGGGCCGCGGGCGGGCCAGATGCGTCTCACCAAGTACACCGAGTACTCGCCGGTCTACTGCCTGAGCGCCGCCGGCTACTACCAGGGCGCGCTCGAGACCATGAAGGCGCCCGGCCCCATCCGCGTGCGCGAGACCTCTTGCACCTGCGCGGGGGATGAAGCCTGCGTGTTCGACCTGAGCTGGTAAGGCCGCGGGCACGGCATCCGCACAAGCCCGATATTCATTCCCGCAGCCGGTCTTGATCCTCGCGGTTTCCCAGACGAGACTCCTTTCCCCGTTCCCTTCTCAGGAGTCAAACCCCCATGCAACGCGGATTCCTCTCCCCCACCTTCCTGGCCCTGGGCCTCGCCATGGCGCCCCCGGCCTTCGCGCAGCCCTACGACGCCGCGGCCTTCAGCGCCCTCCAGTACCGCATGGTCGGACCCAATCGCGGCGGGCGCTCGTTGTGCGCCGCGGGCTCCGCGCAGCGGCCGCTGGAGTACTTCTTCGGAGCGGTGGGCGGCGGGCTCTGGAAGACCACCGACGGCGGTCTCAACTGGAAGCCGGTAACCGACGGCCAGATCAAATCCTCATCGGTCGGGTCGTGCGCGGTCGCGGAGTCGAATCCCGACGTGGTGTGGATCGGCATGGGCGAGACCCAGTTCCGCGGGAACATCATGCAGGGCGACGGGCTCTACAAGTCCATCGACGCCGGCAAGACCTGGAAGCACTCGGGCCTGGGCCAGATCCAGGCCTTCGCGCGCGTGCGCGTCCATCCCGCGAATCCCGACATCGTCTACGCGGCCGCGTTCGGCAGGCCCTACGCGGAAAGCGAGGACCGCGGGATCTACAAGACTATCGACGGCGGCGCCACCTGGAAGAAGGTTCTCTACAAGAGCCCGAAGGCCGCGGGCGTCGACATCTCGATCGACGGGAAGAACCCGAACGTGATTTTCGCGTCGCTGTGGGAGGCGTGGCGGACGCCGTGGAGCATGAACTCGGGCGGGCCGGACAGCGGCCTGTACAAATCCACCGACGCGGGCGAGACCTGGACCGACATCACCCGCAATCCCGGCCTGCCCGCCGGGGTCGTGGGCAAGATCGGCGTGTCGGTGTCTCCCGTCGACTCGAACCGGGTCTTCGCCATGGTGGAGAACGAGAACGGCGGCCTCTTCCGCTCCGATGACGCGGGGGCCACCTGGACCAGGGTCAACGAGGACCGCGCCCTTCGCCAGCGCGCGTTCTACTACACCCGCGTCTACGCGGACACCCGGAACAAGGACCTCGTCTACGTCCTGAATGTCAACTTCCACAAATCGGTGGACGGCGGCAGCACCTTCACCACCATCCGACCGCCCCATGGGGACAACCACGACCTGTGGATCGCGCCCGACGACAACCAGCGCCTGGTCTCGAGCAACGACGGGGGCGGAACGGTCTCGGTGAACGGCGGCGAGACCTGGACCGACGAGGACTACCCGACGGCGCAGCTCTACCACGTGACCACCACGAAGGACTTCAACTACCACGTGTGCGGCGCCCAGCAGGACAACACCACCCTGTGCGCGCCCTCGCGGCCCGATCCGCTGGCTCCGCCCAGCATGGGCCCCAATGCCCCCGGCAACTGGTTCTACCAGGTGGGGGGCGGCGAGAGCGGGTACATCGCCCCCTCGCCCACGAATCCGAACATCTTCTTCGCGGGCAGCCAGGGCGCCCTCATCACCCGCTTCGACCGCTCCACCGGACATCTCCGCGACGTCCAGATCTACCCCGAGTTCTTCTCAGGCATGCCCTCGAAGGACTTGAAGGAACGCTGGCAGTGGACCTTCCCCATCGTCTTCGACCCGCTGGATCCGAACACGCTCTACGCGACCTCGCAGCACCTGTGGAAGACCACCGACGAGGGCCGCACCTGGGAAAAGATCAGCACCGACCTCACCCGCGCGGATCCGAAGACGCTGGGCGACTCCGGCGGGCCGATCACCCACGACATGAACGGGCCGGAGATCTACGCGACCATCTTCGCGGTGGCGCCCTCGCGCAAGGAGAAGGGCACGATCTGGACGGGAAGCGACGACGGCCTCGCCTTCATCACCCGCGACGGCGGGAAGAGCTGGACGAACATCACGCCTCCGAGCCTTCCGGAATTCGCGCGCATCAGCATCATCGACGCCTCGCCGCACCGGGCGGGTGCTGCGGTCCTGTGCGCCAAGCGCTATCAGCTCGACGACCGCGCGCCCTACATCTACCGGACCGACGACTACGGCAAGACCTGGACGAAGATCGTGAACGGGATCGACAGCGGCGCGTACGTCCACGTGGTTCGCGAAGACCCGAAGAAGGAAGGCCTGCTCTACGCGGGCACCGAGCACGGCGTGTACGTCTCTTTCAACGGCGGGGCCTCCTGGCAGCCCTTCAACCAGAACCTGCCCGACACCCAGATCTCCGACCTCGTGGTCGAGGAGAACGATCTGGTCATCGCCACCCACGGCCGGTCCATGTGGGTGATGGACGACATCGCCCCCCTGCGCCAGATGACGCCGCAGGCCGCCTCGGCTTCGCTCCATGTCTTCAACCCGCGGGCCGCGATCCGAGGCAACGGCCCGGCGCCCATCGACTTCATCCTGAAGCAGCCGGCGGAGAAAGTGCGGGTCGAGATCCTCGACAGCAAGGGCGCGCTCGTGCGCTCGTTCACGGGCACCCCCGACGACGACAAACCCCGCCCGGGCGGCGCCGGCGATGGGTTCTTCGGACCGCCCAGGGTGAAGCCGCCCACCCGCAATGCCGGCCTCAACCGGTTCGCCTGGGATCTCCGCTACCCCGGCCCGGAAACGTTCGAAGGAATGATCCTGTGGAGCGCTTCCTCGGCCGGACCGTTCGCGGTGCCCGGCATGTACTCCGCGAAAGTCACGGTGGGCCCCGAGACCCAGACCGTGCCGTTCGAGGTCAAGATCGATCCGCGCCTGAAGAACACCACCGTGGCCGATCTCCAGGAGCAGTTCAAGCTCGCCATGGACGTGCGCGACGCCACGTCGACCGCCCACGGCACGGTCGGGAAGATCCGCGGCATCCGCAAGGACATCATGGATCGTGACGCGAAGGCGAAGAACAAGGCGCTCTCCGCGGACATCGCCGCCGTCCTCGCCAAGCTCTCCGCCATCGAGGAGGACCTGTATCAGACCCGGAACCGCTCCGGCCAGGACCCGCTCAACTTCCCCATCAAGCTCGGGAACAAGCTCGGCGCGCTCCTGCGGGTCGTGTCCGCGGGCGACGGCCGGCCGAACGCGAGTTCCTACGAGGTGTACAAGCTCGAGAAGGGCCAGCTCGACGCGATCATGGCGAAGTACGAAGCCGTGATCGCGGTGGACCTGCCGAGGATCAACAAGCGGCTCGAGAGCCGCAAACTCGAACCCATCACGGTCAGCGGAGTCAGGCCGCCCGGCGTGCGGTAGGCGCCGTAGTCCGCGTCACCATCGGGGTCCATAGGCTACGATCCCGGCGGTGAAGTCGATCCTCGCTCCGCCTCGGCCGATGGTTTCCCACGGGCTGCGGTGGACCCTCGCCCTGCTCTCCCTTCCGGTCATGGCGCAAGCTCCCGGACCCACGGGCCCAACGGTCCGGCCCAACATCGTGGTGGTTTTGCTGGACGACGCGGATGCCGAGATCACCGAGTCGATGCCCCGCCTGCGCTCGATGCTGGTCGAGCAGGGAGCGCGGTTCACCGCGAACATCGCCAACACGCCTCTGTGCGGCCCCGCCCGGGCGGTGATCCTGAGCGGCGAGTACGCCCACAACAACAAGGTGTACTACAACAACGGCCCGGAGGGCGGATACGCCCCGTGGGCCCGCGGCGGCTACGACCGGAAGAACCTCGGCCCGAGACTCCAGGCCCTGGGCTACCGCACGGGGCTGTTCGGCAAGTACATGAACGACTTCCCCACCGGCGAGAAGGAGACGTTCGTCCCCGGAGGCTGGACCGATTTTCAGGCGGTAATGTCGGATCGCGAGGCCCGCAACAACCGGTTCACCCTGAACGAGAATGGGGCTCTCAAGCCCTACGACGCCGCGACCGGCGGGTACCAGACCGACCTGCTGAGCGGGCGCGTCCTTTCGTTCATCCGGGAGAGCGAGAAGAACGACGATCAACCCTTCTTCGCGCTGCTCTCGGTGAGCGCCCCTCATGTCCCGCCGGAACCTGCGGCCCGCCACCTCGCCGCCTTTCCCGGCGAGAAGGCCCCTCGCAAGCCCTCGTTCGACGAAGCCGACCTGAGCGACAAACCGAAGGCCTTGCGCGAGCAGGCGACGCCGATCACGAGGCAGCAGGAGATCGAGATCGACGAGACCTACCGGGCGATGAGGCAGTCGCTGCTCGCGGTCGAGGACTCGATCGAGGCGCTGCTCAAGACCCTGACCGAGACCGGCGAGATCTCGCGCACCTACGTCTTCCTCACCTCCGACAATGGATGGATGCGGGGCGAGCACCGGATCCCGGCCGAGAAGTACGCGCCCTACGACGAGTCCATCCGCGTCCCCCTGATCGTCCGCGGCCCGGGCGTGGCCGCGGGACTGTCCCTCGACCCCATGGTAGGCCTCGTCGATCTGGCCCCGACTTTCCTGGACCTCGCCGGGGCTCCGGCCTCCGCGATCGCCCTCGCAGACGGCCGGTCGCTGGTCCCGCTACTCCGCCTGAAGCAGGGCGAGCGGGCGGTCTGGCGCGAGTCGATGCTGATCGAGCATTTCGGGGGAGGCGCGCCGTTCCGGGTGCGCGGGTACTTCGGACTTCGGTCGAAGGACGCCGCGTACATCGAGTACGCCACGGGCGAGAAGGAGTATTACGACCTTGCGAAGGACCCCTACCAGATGGAGAACGCGGCGGCCCGGCTCGATGCGCCGACCCTGGCCCGGCTGCGAGCGCGGGTGTCGGCCCTCAAGGACTGCCGGGGACGGGCCTGCCGCCTGGGCGAAGGGACCGCGAGCACGGAGGCGCGCTAGCGCCGCTTCGTGATCGCGGCGAACCAGGTCTCGGCCATGAGCTTGTAGCCCGCGGCCGAGGGATGGATGTAGTCGGCGAACAGATCCCGATAGTCGAGGGGCGATTGCTCGAAGGCGGCATGAAGGTCGACCAGCACCACGTCTTCCTCGACCGCCATCTGGCGGATGAACTCGTTCTGCGCCACGATCCACGAATTCCGCTGGGGCGAGGCCCGGAAATCGTTGCCCACGTTCGACATCAGGAGCGTGCCCACGAAGGGGAACCCGCCCTGGGCCCTGACCTTGCGGACCATGGATCTCAGGTTCTCGATGGTGAAGCAGGGCGGCTGGCCGCATCGGGGATCGGCCCAGTCGTTGGTGCCATAGAGGATCAGCGTGAAGGCGGGACGGCCGCCCTGAAGCGAGTCGAGGATCCGCGAATCGCCCCGCTCCGTGTTCGAGGAATCGACGCCGTCGTTGATGACGTGGGCCTTGCCGAAGTGGGCGGCGAGCATCCTCTCGAGCTCCCCGGTGTACCCCTGGCCATCCCCCACCGCCGCCTGCCCGTTGGTGATGCTGTCTCCGAATGCGAGGACGACTCCAGCCGCAGCACCCGGGCCGAGGGGCAGGGTGATGGGGACGTTGAGGGACCCGGTCAGGGGCGGCGTCACCACCGATGATTCGGGAGCGCGGTAGTACGGGGGCAGGGATGACGCGGCGACCGAGAGGGTCTGCGCGCTCTGAAACACGCCGAGGGACACTTCTCCGCTGGTCGCGGCGGTCCGGCCGGAGACCCCTCCAAAGGAAACCTCGGCCCCCGGAATGCGGATCAGCTCCGCGGGGTCGAGAAGCCCGTTGCGGTTCTCGTCCAGGAAGGCGGTGAAGGTGACGCTCCGGCTGATCGGAGCGGGCGCCGACGGCCCGGAGTTCCCCCCGCAGGCCGCGCTGAGCGCAGACACCGCCAACAGCTTCGCGAGGATCTTCATGGACAAACCGGGCGGAGAATCCTATTACGGCGCGATGGCCCGGGCCGCCCGGGATATATCCTGACCGGCCCGCGGGATCTCTTGAAGCACATTTCTCCTTTCGCCATCAAGCTCGTCCTCTCCGCCGGACTTCTCGTCTACCTTCTCCAGAGCGTGGACCTCGCCGCGGTCTTCCGTCACCTGGCCGAGGGCGAACACGGGCTCTTCGCGATCGCGATCGTGGTGTACGCGGTCGTGGTGGTGCTCTCGACCGTGCGCTGGAAGGTGCTGCTCGACGCGCTGGGCGGAGCGGCGAATCTGCGGGCCCTCGTCGATTCGTACCTCGTCTCCGCCTTCTTCGCGAATTTCCTTCCGAGCAATGTCGGGGGCGACGTGGTGCGGGCGCGGGAGACCGCGCGGGAGGCGGGGTCGCACACCGCCTCCCTCACCGTCGCCGCCATGGACCGGGTGGTGGGATTCGTGGCCCTCTATTTCATCGCCGCGCCCGCCTTTCTCCTGGGCGGCCCCCTGGTCCGCGGCCTCGCGGGAGCGCGCGTCATCCTCGCCGGGCTCACCGTGCTCTTCCTCATCCTCGGCATCCTCTTCGCGCGCCCCGCGCTGGTGAGCGGCCTCATCGAGGGCCTCGGACTCCGGCGCTTTCCCTGGCTCTTCGACCGCCTCGCGTCCGTCCAATCGACTCTGGGAGCCTTCCGGGCCAACCGGCAGGCGATGGTGAACTCGTTCCTGCTCTCCCTGGTCCTGCAGTTCCTCGGCGTGTCCTACTTCTTCGTGGTGGCGCGCGCGCTCCGGATTCCCCTCGATCCCGGTACCTGCCTGCTCATGGTTCCGCTGTGCACCCTGATCCAGGCCCTGCCCATCTCATTCAACGGCTGGGGCGTGCGCGAGGGCGTGTACGTGGTCTATTTCCGCCAGGTGGGTCTGCCGAAGGAAAGCGCACTCGCTTTCTCCATCGTGGCCGCGGCCCTGGCCGTGCTGCTCTCGCTTTCGGGCCTCTTCGTGTGGCTGGCCCGCCGTTCGCACGCTCACGACGCGACGGACGCCTCGCGTTCCTGAACGCCGCGGGGCGGGTACGGGAATCGCCGCTTCTGTCGGTTGATCGGCGCCTCGATCGCATACCAGGAGATGGTGGCCAGGACCACCGAGATCGCGCCGTAGATCAGGAACATCTTCAGGCCCCGGTCCATCTGGGGAACGCCGTAGTGCCTCGCCACCGCGCGGCCGATCGGGATCAGGAACAGGTGATAGAGGTAGATGCCGTAGCTGATCCGGCCGATGTAGCGAACCGGAGCCAGTTCGAGAACCCGGCGGATCAGGGAAGGGCCGGTGGTCGTGGCGAGGTACACGAGGGCCACGGAGATGAGGGCCAGTCCCAGGTCGCCTGGAATCCGGTACTCGATCCGATCGGTGGCCCGCAACCCCGCCTGGTACCGGAAACCCTGGGCGAAGAAGAACAAGGGCGCCCCGAAGAGCGCGGCGTAGAAGGCGAGCCTCGGCGCGAAATCGCCTCCCCGCGCGTCGCGGTGCGCGCAGATGGCGAGCAGGGCCCCGAGCCCCAGGGCATCCATGCAGCCCTGGAGCACGAGGTGCGTCTCTTCGAAACTGCGGCCCTGAAGCGCGCCGACCGCCTCATAACCGAAGCTGAAGATCACCAGGCCGATCGAGATGAAGGCGAGGCGCCTCACGGACGAGAAGAGCGCCACCAGGGGCCAGAGCAGGTAGAACTGCTCCTCCACGCACAACGACCAAAGGTGGGTCGCCTGGGCCAGGGGCTTGTGGAAGTAGGTGAGGGCGATGTTGCCCGTGTAGGTGAGGTGCCAGGGCAGCAGGTCGGCGATCGGACCGTACCCCACCCACCATCCGACCAGGACCACGAGATAGTAGATGGGTGCTATGCGGAGAGCCCTTCGGGCCACGAAAGCGCGGAAGACGGCGCCGCGCGAGGCCTCGCCCGCTGCCACCGCGTCGCGCCCGCGCAGGAGGAGGCCGGTGATCAGGAAGCCGGAGAGGACGAAAAACAAAAGAACGCCGAAGCGGCCCCAGTGGAAGGCGCGCTGGATGAGCGCGCGCTCGGGGAAGAAATGCGAGATCAGAACCGCCGCCGTCGCCACCGCCCTCAAACCGTCGAGCGCGGGGTAGAAGCGCGCGGGAGCGCCCGTGGAAAGGGCGGGGGCGTCCACTAGGGGGAAACCGGTTCGTTCATCGTGGAGAAACTGTGTTCAGTATAACTAGACACCCATGATCTTCGGTCCCCCCCGGGGGCCCTACCCGGCGGGATTCCCGACCTTCTCGAACAGGGAGAAGGTGTGGTGGTTATAGGTCGCGGTCCGGAACACGGACTGGCCCGCGACCGCGAACGGACGAAAGGCCTTGAGCGCGGGGATCGAGTCGAGAGAGACCACGCGTTTCTCCGGGATGTCGTTCCAGCCGAGAAGAAGGACCCCCCGAGGGCGGAGCACACGTGCGCAGGCGGCCAAGGAGGCGTCGACCTGGGCCGGGTCGTTCAGTCCCCAGCCGATTACGCCGTTGCAGATGATGAGATCCACCGAAGACTCGTCGAACCGGATTCCAATGTCGACCATGGGCCCGATCAGATGTTGTTTCGCGCCATAGCGGGCCCGCGACGGATCCATGTCGATCGTCCAGTAGTCGCGGCCGGCGAACATTCCCTCGTAATGCCGGGTGTACCAGTCGCAGCCGACGAAGATCACGCGCCGATACTCCGGATCGGCGGCGAGAGCGGGCAGGAGGACGCCGTCGAGGACCAGGCGATCGGGCGTCTTGAGCGCGGTGTGGAGCCCAAAAAGGCCGCGCATGGCCCTCAGGGTGGAGTAGTAGGCGAACTCGATCGCCTTCTTGAGGCGCCGCGCTCCAGCGCCCCCCGACCCACTCGCAGTTGCCATCGGCCGCGGAGTGTAGCACCGGGGAATTGGCCGGAGGTTTTCACGTAACATCGATGAAATGTCCGTTGCTTCGAGTGGCCTCGCCCTGCGACAGAAGCAGGTCGGAGACCATGTTCGCCGCCTGCGGGAACAGGCGAGACTCTCCGCCCGGGGCCTGGCCGCGCGAACCGGCTTCTCGCCGAGCTTCATCTCCCAGCTCGAGAACGGACAGGTGTCCCCTTCGATTCACTCGATGGAGAAGATCGCGAACGCCCTGGGATCGAACCTCGGCTCGTTCTTCGGAGCCATCGGCCGGGGGGAGGGGGGTCTCGTGCTGCGCCGCGCTGACCGGAGGCCCATCCCGAGCTCGTGGTCGAACGCCGAACTGGAATCGCTCGGAGGTGCGAGCACCTTGAGGCGGCTGCGGCCCCTGCTCATCAAGATGGCGCCCGGCGGCCGAAGCGGGAAGCATCCCGTGGCTCCCCGGGGCGAGGAGTTCGCGCTCGTCCTGAAGGGCCGCGTCAGCCTCAGGCTTGGCCCGGACGAGCACCTGCTGGCCGCGGGCGACTCCGTATCCCTGCTTCCCGGCGAGTTGCGGCTCTGGGTGAACGTGGGGCGAGCGACCTGCGAGGTTCTCATCGTCGCCCTCGAACCGTGACCCCGCCATCGTCTCTTGCGAATGACGTCCCGGGCCTTGGCATTGGGCAAGCCGGCTCGGTAGACTCAGGGTTTCGCCATCAAAACCCATCGGCCCGGCGCAACCCGCTCCGCTTGCCATCGGGCCAACTCCGCACCTCTGTTAGAGACAGGAAACCACCAAAGATGAGCCTCTCCCTCCGTTCCAGCCTTGCCGGTCTGGCCCTTCCCCTCGCCATCACCCTCGCGAGCTGCAGCGACGGCCTCACGCCCTCGACCGCGACCAGTCCGACGGGCTCGGCGAGCGGCGGAAGCACCAGCACTCCGACGCCCACCGCGACCCCGACGGCCACGCCGGCCGCGCCGGTGCAGACCGCAAGCTGCAACCTGCCCCCCCGGCCCGACTGCGGCAACAGCGGATGCTGCTCGGAGGGCGGCTCGCCGCTCTTCAACGCGCAGATCAACGACGCGCAGGCCGATCTCGAGCGGACCCGGCCCGACATCTTCAACAGCAACGGCTCCCTGAAGCTCGACGAGATCGAGTACACGGAACTTCTCGCCAAGAAGCTCATGCAGTTGAACCCGGGGATGTGCGCGCGCGGCGGCGGCCAGGGCGGCGAGTCCTTCTCCAAGGACGAAGTCGCGATCAAGGTCGACAACAACGTCTCGCAGAATGTCGACGTCATCATCGGCAGCACTCACGAGCCCTACATCGGCGGGCGCTACACCTGCCGCCCGGCGAGCTTCTAGACCCCCTACCAACCCCGTGCTGTCCGTCCCGTACCCCACCCACGTCATTGCGAGGAGCCACTCCGTTGGCACCGCGACGAAGCAACCCCCGCCCACCACTACCAAGCCCGTCGGCGCCGCGGGGTTCGTAGCGGTGCGAGGCCGTTTCTAGGCGCGACAAACCGGCGCGAAGCCCTCGTATCCCGGCGGCGCCGCGAGGCCGAGGTGTCCGAGCTGGTCGAGGGCCGAGGGCGCCAACAGCAGCGCGAGGGCGATCAGGAGAGTCGCGAGGAGCGCCCGGCGGGCCGGGGCGGCCCCCCCGCGCGGATCGAGGTCGAGAAGGGCGGCGGCGAGGATCATGAACCCGGGGACCACGGGCAGCCGGTATCTCGAGAACCCATGGGTCGCGATGTGGAGGAGCAGGTATCCCGCGAGGAGGCCCGTGAGCAGGACAGTGCGCCGATCCACGGGAGCGCGCGAAAGGGCCAGGATCGAGCCGAGCGCGATCAGCATCCAGGGCAGGATCACGATGGCGGCGACGCCGCGGTAGACGCCGCACGAGGGCTCCGCGTACGCGCGCCGCCTCAGATGAATCAAGGCCAGGGAATCGAGCTCGGCCAGTTTCGGCCCCTCATCGCGGATCTTCTCGAAGATCCAGCCCGGCTGCCGGCTCAGGATGACCTCGATCCCCGCGGTTCTCGCCCACCGGTACTGCTCGACCTTTCCTTCGTTGGCGTAGTACTCGTTGTAGACCTCGCCGCGGGAGATCGGGGCGTTGCCCTGGTACAGGTTCAGTCCGCCGCCGGTGGAGACCGGTATGAACGCATCGAACTGGATCCAGTTGCGCGCCGTCCACGGCGAGACGACCGCGAAGGCCGCGGCCAGGAGGGCGGCGGGAAGCGCGATACGCCTTCCGGAGCGGGGACGCGCAAGCCACAGGGCGGCGAGAGGCAGGAGATAGAGGACCGTCTCCCGTGTGAGCACGGCCAGACCGAAGAGGACACCCGCTCCCGCGGCGGAGCGGATCGACGAGGCGTCGTCCGCGGCGATCACCCGCTCGATCGCCCACCAGAGGAAGGCGAGAAACAGGGTCTCGCACCAGAAGTGGGCGGAGAACCAGATGAGTTCGGGATAGAAGGCCGCGAGGGCGGCCGCACCCGCCGCGGTCCGCGAGCCGAACAGGCGCAGGCCGATCCGAAACACCGCGGGAATGATCAGGCTTCCGACCAGGGCCTGGAGCACCTTGACCGCGACCAGGCTGCCAAACAGCGCGTTCGCGCCGGCCAGAAAGTACGGGTACAGGGGCGGATGGAAGATCGGGTAGTTGGCGAAGGGCGAGAAGTGCGCCGCGGGAATCCGGGTGAGGGCCATGAGCCACATGGTCTCGTCGGCGACCGGCGCGGTGGCGGGCTCCAGGCCGATGAAGGCGAGGCGAACGAGCACCCCCGCCGCCCAGAGGGCAGCGAGGACGGTGGCCCGGGGAACCGGGAGAGGTGTTTCGGAGGTCTGATTCACGGGTGGCGGGGCCGATTATGCGTGAGCGGGGCCCTCCCCTTTGACGTCCGATCGGGGCCGAACCCTAAAATCGACGCATGAGACTTGGACGCGTCTTCTTTCCGGCCCTTCTCCTGGGCGCGGCCCTCGGAGCCTACTTCGGGAGAGACATCAAGGAGGCGGTCTCCGGCCCCTCCGTGGCCGAGGCCCAGACCCGGCCCGAGGCCGGCTCGAAGGAGCGCAACCTCGATGCGGACGAGCGGGCGACCATCGCCCTGTTCAAGGAGTCCCAGGCCGCGGTGGCTTTCATCACCACCACCGAGCAGCAGATCGACTTCTGGAGCCGCACGGTTTCCGAACAGGCCACAGGATCCGGATCCGGCTTCGTCTGGGATGACAACGGCCACATCGTCACCAACTATCACGTGGTGCAGCCGGTGGCGGAAGGTTCGCGCGGCGCCGAGATCACGGTGACGCTGCAGGACAAGAACCTCGCGGGCACGCTCGTGGGCGTGGCCCCCGAACTCGATCTCGCGGTCATCCGCGTGGAAACCTCGAAGCGCGACCTGAAGCCGCTGGCCGTGGGCGCGAGCGCCAACCTGGAGGTGGGCCAGAAGGTCTTCGCGATCGGAAATCCCTTCGGCCTCGACCACACCCTCACCACCGGCATCGTGAGCGCCCTCGGTCGAACCATCACCAGCGTGCTCAACACGCCGATCGAGGACGTGATCCAGACCGACGCCGCCATCAATCCCGGGAACTCGGGCGGACCGCTCCTCGACAGTTCGGGCCGGCTGATCGGCGTCAACACCGCGATCTACTCTCCGTCGGGCGCGAACGCGGGCATCGGTTTCGCCGTCCCCGTGGACACCGTGAGCCGGGTGGTTCCCCAGTTGATCCAGTTCGGGAAGATGCGCCGCCCGGTCATCGGGGTCAGGACGGATGCGCGGCTCGACAG